>Ga0310836_100067_pt1 | contig 143657 bp, 134 predicted proteins | sample SM_ome_4_FD_201310 | JGI IMG/M metagenome (GOLD analysis project Ga0310836, IMG submission 201310) | Sorghum-adapted microbial communities enriched on stacked mutant (SM) sorghum from Joint BioEnergy Institute, Emeryville, California... ... | reverse complement strand
TCTACACCTCTAATCCAGGGGGCTGGCCCCCAGCGATATATCGCGAAAGAATGTTGTCACAAGCAGCTTAATAACGGGGTTTCAGTATGAGGGTGTTTTCAAACTGCACTTTTCTTGACAACTCCACTCTGCACACCAAAACGCAACTCATCAATTCTTCTTGAGAAAGGCACGATTGAACCACTATGGTCCATTTTATAACCCCCGAATCTATTTCAGCTTACAATTATGCTCATAGATTATCGTGACTGTAAAAATGTTACCATATCCATGTTATCGTGTTAATACATCAATAATGCTCATAAAGAAAATACGATAAAAACAGTATAAACCCTCGATAAATCAAGGGTTTATACTGTTTATTAATGCACACATAAAATTATGCTCATAGTTTTACAGATACTGCTCTTCTCCATCGAAGACGGGGAACTGCCGTATCCGTATTCGGCATATTCCGTCAATACGACGGTTTCGGCGACCTCAATCACATTCAGTCCCTCATCGTCCACCCATTGCGCAATCGAAGCTTCTTCAGACAATTTGCCGTGGAATGTGATGGTCACTGGCGCAGTGGCGACATACCGTTTGGAGCCATATCCGACGTCCTGGATCTCTTCTTCATCGATGACGCTGATCCTTGAAGGATTTGCGCAAATCATGTCGAAAAGGTTTTCTGCAACGCGTACGTGTTTCGCGGGTGAATGTTGCCCGCGGGTAACGGAAATAAAATCCGAAGTTGGCAGGGAGGGGAGCGAATTGGCCATCAAACCCGAGGATCTCCGCGCATCCATCCCGTTTTTCCGGGACATCGACCAGGAACTGATGGAGCGGATCGTTCCGGTCATGTTCGAAAAAAAGTTGCGCAAGGGAGAAATCGTCTTTCTCGAAGGCAGTGAAGGGGATGAAATCTATTTCATTCGTTCCGGTGCCGTTGGCATCTATACCTTCGACAAGACTAAAAAGATTTCGCTCGCCTTCCTCCGGGAAGGCGAATATTTTGGCGAGATGGCGCTGATGAAACCCGGCCTTGTTCGCTCGGCCAGCGCCGAAACGCTCATGCCGACGAGACTGTACGTGCTGCGGCGCCTTGATTTCCAGACCTTGATCGAAGAAGATCGCCATCTGGCATTCCACCTGCTGAATTACACGATGGAACGATTGCGCCGCGCCAACCAGCAAATCTATGACCTTACCTTCCTGAATGTCAAAACGAGAATCATCAAACGGCTGATCCAGCTGTCCGAATCGTTCGGCGGCAACCGCATTCCGATCAAGATCACCCATCAGCAATTGGCGGAAATGGTGGGCGCAGTCCGGGAGACAACGTCCAAAGTGCTCCAGGAATTGCAGGATGCAAACTGGATTGAAATACGCAACAAGATGATCCGTCTGCTGGACCCCCAGGCGCTCGAACGCTACCTCATGGAAGATCGCTGACCCGAGCGTCCGTCGTCTTTCCAAACTGTTGATCCAGCGCCGAACGGATGTCGCCGATTTCGAGCACCTGCGACGCAAATGCGTTGCGGTCTTCCCCGCCTTCATGCCCGGGCCCCCGAAACAGGGACGAGGTCACGTCCCTGAAAGCGGCATGCAAATTGTTGTCGTACCAATCCACCTCATTTTGCGCGTCGTTTTGCAGCACCCGGACCAGTTGATATCCTTTGGGCCCCTGACGAAAATAGGCGAGCAGCGACGAATCGCCCGACTGGTCCGTCTGTACCTCCACTTCCGCAAGCCGGTATCCGTTCTGCTCCCGGATTCCCCGAAACGTTGCCGATCTGATGTTCAAAACCTGTCGCCTCCTGTCCGTTTCGCATCGTCATGTATTTTCTCCAGGGACATACATGTTATCCGCTTTTTCGCATATCCATCTTATGATCGGATGCAGCTTGCGTCCTACTGCGGAAGGAGGAAATAGCATGTGCGGCATCGTCGGATGGATCGATTGGTCGGCGGATTTGACAAAACATGCGGACACCATCGAAAAAATGACGGAAACATTGGCGTTGCGCGGTCCCGATGCGTCCGGAACGTGGCTGTCCCGCCATTGTGCCTTCGGGCATCGCCGCCTGTCGGTCATCGACCCCGCAGGCGGCGCACAGCCGATGATCCGGCCGCTTCGTACGGCGGAAGATCAGGATTGCATCATTGTCTATAACGGCGAACTATACAATGCGCCGGAATTGCGGCGTGAATTGGTTGGACGCGGCTATCACTTCAGCACGACCTGCGACACGGAAGTGCTGCTGATTGCTTTTGTGGAATGGGGACCGGCTTGCGTTGACAAACTGAACGGCATTTTCGCGTTTGCCGTCTGGCGGACGGATAACCAGTCATTGTTCATGGCCCGTGACCGGCTGGGCGTCAAGCCGCTATTCTACCGGGTCACGGAAGGCCGGTTGCTGTTCGCATCGGAGCCCAAGGCCATTCTGGCGCATCCTGACGTTCCCGCTGAAATCGATGCGGAAGGACTGGCGGAAATATTCGCTGTTGGACCGGCACGTACGCCCGGACACGGCGTATGGCGCGGATTTCGGGAGTTGAAGCCCGGACATTTTCTGACCTATGACCGCAACGGTTTGCGAACCTCCGCCTATTGGCGTCTGGAGAGCCGGGAACATGAGGCAACGGCGGAAGAGACCGCCCGGCACGTCGGCGAATTGCTGGCGGATACGGTGGAACGGCAGCTCGTCTCGGACGTCCCCGTCTGCACATTGCTTTCGGGTGGTCTCGATTCAAGTGCGCTGACCGCGCTGGCGGTGCGATATTATCAAGCGACCGGTCAGGGAACCGTCCGCACGTTTTCCGTGGATTACGTCGACAATGACAAACATTTTCAGGCACACGACTTCCAGCCCAATCCGGATGCACCCTGGATTGAACGCATGCGAAGCTACTTGTCCACCGACCACCTGAACGTCCAGTTCGATACGCCCGAATTGGTCGATGCGCTGGAAACGGCGGTGTTGGCCAAAGATTTGCCGGGCATGGCTGACATCGATGCTTCGCTGTACCTGTTCTGCAAGGAAATCAAGCAACATGCGACAGTGGCGATCTCCGGTGAAGCGGCAGACGAAATTTTCGGCGGCTATCCGTGGTTTCACCGACCGGAAGCTCTGAACGCAGATACGTTTCCCTGGTCGCTGGCCGTCGGTTTTCGCGCCAGCCTGCTGTCTCAAGAATGCCGGAATCTGATCCGGCCGGAGGCCTATCTGGCCGATCGCTATGCGGAAGCCACGGCTGAAGTCCCGGTGCTCGCAGGAGAAAATGAAGAAGCCCGGCGCATGCGCAAAATGGCTTACTTGAACATTACGCGGTTCATGCCTACGCTGCTGGACCGCAAAGACCGGATGAGCATGGCCGTGGGACTGGAGGTGCGCGTCCCGTATTGCGATCACCGGCTCGTCGAATATGTGTGGAATATTCCATGGCCGATCAAGACAACGGGCGGCCGGGAAAAAGGCGTATTGCGCAAAGCGCTGGAAGGCGTCCTGCCCCAGGATGTGCTGTATCGCAAAAAAAGCCCCTACCCCAAAACGCACAACCCGAACTATTTGTCCGCCGTACGCGATCGTCTGCTGGCCAGGCTCGACGATCCGACTTCACCGCTGTTGCCGCTCATCGATGCTGATCGCGTGCGTCAACTCGCCAATCAGGCAGATGCCCATACGCACCTCCCCTGGTTTGGCCAGCTCATGTCGGGTCCCCAGCTGTTTGCCTATTTGCTGCAAACGGAATTCTGGCTGCGCCACTACAAGGTTCGCATCGTGGTATAGGTTTGGCCATCGCAAACCGGACACAGTTTGGCGTCGTACCGGACATCCAACCCACGCCAAAAACAAATCTCCGGACCCGATCGGGTCCGGAAATCGTTTTGGGCAATGGTTCGTTCATGAACGGAATTTCTCTATCAGATTGCGAATGGCCGCTCCGCGATGGCTGATTTTGTTTTTCTCCGCCGTGGACAACTCTGCCATGCTTCGGCCAAATTCCGGCAACCAGAACAGCGGGTCGTAGCCGAATCCGCCATCGCCTTTCGGCGAAGCAAGAATGAAGCCTTCCACCGTGCCTTCCGCTTCGACGAAGGTATCGCTGTCAGGCACATACAAGGCCAGTGCGCAAACAAATCGCGCGCTGCCGAAGCGCGTGGGGTCGCCAGCAACAAAACCGCTCTTCGAAGCCGGCAGGGCGTTCAGCTCCCGGAGCAGCTTGGCATTGTTGTCCGCATCAGTTGCGCCTTCACCCGCATAGCGTGCGGAGTATACGCCCGGTGCGCCGCCAAGCGCATCCACGCATAAGCCCGAATCGTCCGCGAGCACGGGCAAACCGAGATGTAGCGCCGTCTTCCTGGCTTTCAAACGGGCATTTTCGGCAAACGTTGCACCGGTTTCCTCAACGGGCGGAACACCAGCCGTTTCGTTCAAATCGCGAACTTCCGCGCCCATTTCGGAAAAGGCGGCGCGAAACTCCTGCGTTTTGCCACGGTTGCGCGTGGCTACAACAATAACCGTACCCGGACCAATCATGGCGCCGATTCCCCGATCCGCGCACCGGCTTCGCCCAGCATTTCCTTTTGCCATGCGATCAACCGGCTGATGCCTGATTCGGCCAACGCGAGCATGCTTTCCAGTTCCGACCGCGCAAAGGGCGATTCCTCGCCTGTGCCCTGCACTTCAACAAAAGCGCCCGAACCCGTCATGACGACATTCATATCCACTTTGGCCCGGGAATCCTCTTCATAATTCAGGTCCAGAAACACATCCTGCCCGATTACGCCGACACTGATCGAAGCGAGATAATCGGTGATCGGATAGCGCGCAAACGCAACCGTACCCGACAGTTTGTGTATCGCCAGCGCTAGCGCCAGAAATCCGCCTGTGATGGAAGTCGTGCGCGTACCCCCATCTGCCTGCAGCACATCGCAATCTATCGTGATCGTGCGTTCGCCAAGCGCTTCAAGATGGACGACCGAACGAAGCGCCCGCCCGATCAGGCGCTGGATTTCCATGGTGCGTCCCGCTGGTTTGCCTTTGCTGGATTCGCGTTGGTTTCGGGTACTCGTGGCTCTGGGCAGCATCGCATATTCCGCCGTCACCCAGCCTTTGCCTTGCCCCTTGAGAAACGGCGGCACGCGTTCTTCCACTGTAGCCGTGCACAATACTTTGGTGTCCCCGGCTTCGATCAGCACGGAGCCTTCCGCGTATTTGTTCGGATTGAGCGTAACCTTGAACGGCCTCAGCTCATCCGGTTGTCGTTGATCGGATCTCATGATTGAATCCCCCTGGCGTCACTTAGCTGCAGTCACGCAACTTTCCCCATTTTACCAAAATCAGATCAGAAACGCACTGTCAACATTGCAAAACCGGGGGGAAAATGTTTGGTCTGACCGTACAAGTCAAGTTCATCGCTTCAACACGTTTACCGCGATCGGCCGCGTAACCGGACGGTCGTAGGCGCGTTGATCGGAATCCACAAACGCATCGCTGCCATTGATCGCGACTTTGACGGCCGGCACATTCGCCGCTTCGGTCATCGTCAGCACCAGCGCCTCCATCATGGACGACGGTACGGGCTGGTCCGGGTTCCATCCCTCTTTCAGGAGTGAAATCTGGACCGCGTTTGGCGAGTGCGTCAATTGTTCGACGGAAATGCCCGGCAGAAGCACAGGCTGCAGCGATCGGTCTGCGGGGCCCTTGTTCAGTTCGTCCATGGCAATGCGCACACGATCCGCCCGGCGCTCCACCAGCCTGGTTACCGGAACGAAATAACCGTCTCCGGCTGGCGATTGGGCGGCAAAATAGAGCGTCACGCCCATCGAACGCGACAGGTTGACTCCTTGCGCCTGCTCCACATTGATGCCGAAACCGCGCGTCAACACTTCTTCCACCGGCAATCCCGAAGTCGGCAACGACCGGACAGGTTTCCCCTTGACCGTCAACTTGACGCGTTCCAGCCCGGGAATTTCGGTCAATGTCCAGACGATCGCCTCAATCGCCTGACGTTCAATTTTTGCAGGCAACACGGGGAGTTCCTCGAACGCCACGACTGCCGTTCCCGAATCTGTATCGAGTTGCATCGACGCCAATTTGGTTTCCCCGGGCAGCACCGCATCAAATCCTTCTGGCAATCGGCTCTTGCGTTGTGCATCTTGCGTCAGCCAGGTGATGGCCGCCTCGGCAAGCGATTGTACGGATTCGGTCGCCGCTTCCTCTTCCCCTTCCAGCCTGACCGTGATCGGGGCGAGATAGCCTTGCGCATCCCGCAAATATACGGTTACCGCATGCGCAGGCACCTCGTTGTTCACCTTGGGCTGCCGGAATACGGGTTCGGCGGATTTGTCCGGGGTCATCTCCGATTCGCCGGCAGCAGCTTGTTCGCCGCCCATCCCCGCCTGGCCGGTGGCAGCTTGTTCGCCAGTCATTCCCGCCGCTTCCAGCAGCATATTGGCCTCTATATGGGCAGGGGGCGGATCGATAGACGTTGTTTGGCCTGTGCCCCATTTCGATGACGAGCATGCGGACAGCAACGGCAAGCATAGCAGCAACAAAATTCCCCATTGCCGGACGCTTGATGTGCCGCCGGATTTCCGTTTCATTCCCATTCCTCCCGTCCGGAAACGGCGGCTAGCCAGACCGAATCCCGGTTAGCAGCCGTTTCGCCTTTATCCTTTTTGTAGTACTATGTATACGAGCCTCCGGGATGAAGTATGAACGTTTGTCCGTACGGCAAGGATGGCGAAAGCAGTCAATCCAATGCAGCAGAAAGAGGTGTTGTATATTGTCCAATGGGGGAAATTATCGGCTCAACAGCAAAAATGTCGCCCAGGCTACGGAGCAATGGCTCGTCCAACGCGGCGTCAGCAAAGAGCAGATCGGTGAACTGGTCTTGCTCTTGCAAAAAGAGTACTATCCCGAGTTGACCATGGAAGAATGCATCCAAAATGTGGATGCGGTTCTCTCCAAACGGGAAGTGCAAAATGCGGTGCTGACCGGCATCCAGCTCGATATGCTGGCTGAAGAGGGCAAATTGATGGAACCGTTACAAAGCATCATTGCCAATGATGAAGGACTCTATGGCTGCGATGAAATCTTGTCGCTCAGTATCGTCAATGTATACGGCAGCATTGGATTGACCAATTTTGGTTACGTGGATAAATTGAAACCCGGCATCATTTCCAAGCTCAACTCCAAAACCAGCGGAAAAGTCCACACGTTTCTCGATGACATCGTCGGCGCCATTGCGGCAGCGGCATCCAGCCGGATCGCGCACCGCAAACAAGAAGAGCGCGAGCATTGATGCGATGATCCAACACACTGTATAGAAATAAGGCGGTGACAGCCATATGCTGCACCGCCTATATGCATATTCGCCTGAACACCGCCGCTTGCAGCACGCTCTTCCGCCTCTCGCACTGCTGCAACACGCGCAAACAGCCGGATGTACTGGCGGTGCTCATGTTCACTTCATGCGTTTCTTCAGCATGCCCGGCTGTCGCAATGCATCCAGGTCTGCCGCGCCCGCAGCAAACATCGCGATTCTCAGTTCCGTCTCCACTTGCTCCAGCCGAAATACCATATCTTCGCCCGTCGCAGCATCCCGGAGCAGCGACCGGCCAAACCCGGCAACATCCGCGCCAAGCGCAAGCGCTATCGCGGCATCGACCCCCGTGTGCAGCCCTCCGCTGGCAATCAAAGGAATGCCGGGGAGCACCGCACGAATCTCCCTGATGCATTCCGCCGTCGGCATGCCCCAATCCGCAAAGGCTTCCGCCGCTTGCCGCAGGAGGGGATCAGGTTGGCGGTATTTTTCCACCTGACTCCATGAAGTACCGCCCGCCCCTGCGGTGTCGAGAAACGCAACCCCCGCATCCGCCAGCCGCCGCGCGGTCTGGCCATCGATTCCCCAGCCGACCTCTTTAATCCCCACCGGCACGTGAAGCTGGCTGCAAACTTCCTCCACCTTGCGGAGCAAACCGCGAAAATCGGTATTGCCTTCCGGCTGGAACACCTCCTGCAGCGCATTGGCGTGCAGGACCAGCGCATCGGCCTCCGCCAATTCGACAGCCCGGCGGCAATCGTCCGGTCCCAACCCGGTATTCAGCTGAACGACGCCGAGATTGGCGATCAGCGGGATGTTGGGGGCCACATGCCGCACGCGGAACGTGGACACAAGCGCCTCCCGCTCCAACGCAGCGCGCATCGACCCCAGCCCCATCATCCAGCCGCGTGCTTCCGCCGCTTCGGCAAGCCGCACATTGATTTCTCCTGCAGCCGTCGTACCTCCCGTCATGCTGCTGATCATGAGCGGAACGGGCAGTCGAAACCCCATAAATGTCTGTTCCGTCCGGATGTCCGCCAAATCCAGTTCCGGAAAAGCGGCATGGCGAAGCCGATACTGTTCGAATCCCGTTGTGACGCCTACGCCGGAAACAGACTCCTCCAGACAAATCCGCAAATGATCCGCCTTGCGTTTTTCCGTCTTGCCGGCGTGTGACTTCATCGTTTTCCGCTCCTTTTGGCCTTGCTGCGCACTGCCAATTTGTTCTTGTCCTACTTAACGCCACAATAGCATAAACAATGACTGAATCAAACCGATAAAACCGCCAAGCGCCACACCAAGCCAGGTAATGGCCTTGAATTCTTTGCCGGAAACGCTCAAAATGACGCCTTCCAGCCGTTCTACGGGAAACCGTTCCACCTGTGTACGCACCAGTTCGGGCAAACGAACGGCCGCGATGATGCGGGGCGCTTCGCGACCCAACGCATCCAGCCCCGCATTTACCACTTGGGATATCCACCGATCCCGCCATTCCAGCCGCTGCGACAGCCACTCGCCGACCGGAAATCGTTCGAACCGGTCAGCGATCTCCGTCCAGGGCAACGTGTCGCGAATCCAGCGTTGGACCATTTGTTCCGGTGCTTCCTCCGCAGACACATGCGCCAGCGCTTCCGACAGCGTCATCGTGCCGAGCTCCGCCGCTTTGCCGGCAATGAATCCGGCTACCTGGGCCCGAACGGCCGGACTTTCCAGGTGGGCGGACAAAAATGGCGTCAACTTTGCCACCAGCTTGTCCTCATCCATGAAGATTCCCGCGAGAAAACCGACCAGACCGCCGGTCCGATCCATCAATCCCACGGCCAGTTTGCGCAGCAGCGCTTGTCCGCGCTCGGATTCAAGCTCGTTTTTGATGGCGGACAGCCCCCAGCCAGCGGCCAGATCTGCCCATTTGGCCACCGCTTCATCGCTCCAGCCGGGCACAACTTCGCAAATGCGGCGCTCTCCCCAGCGCTGGTGCTGCCACATGGCGGCCAACATCCTGCCGACTCCATCGGCTGCCAGCTTTGGCGCCTGTTCACGCCACCTCGCCAGCCGTTCTTCGCCTGCCCAACCGGCAATCAGACCCCCGATTGTCGCCCCGGCTCCCAGCTCCCGATCCGCCCAATCCATGACCTTGCGGACGGCCGACTGCCTGAATTCCGGTTTGTCAAACAATTCCCGCAATCCGTCCGGCGTTACCAGATAATCCGCCACAACATCACCGAGCGCAGCCGCAATTTCCAGTTTCCGTTTCGGAATCAAACCGGGTGTAAAAGGCAGCTTCCAGCGTCCAAGCCGCACCGGGTTGCGGGGATGAAACAGCATCTTGATGGCAAAATGGTTCGTAACCCCTCCCACGATGCCTGCAACGATTACCTGAAACAGCACGATGGTCCAGCCGTACATGCGGTCATTCCTTTCTGCGTCGACGCCGAATCGGCCAATCACCGAAACGAAGATGTCCTCATATGATGGTGTATTGTCATGGACCGCCGGATGCGGCGATCCGAAAAACATTGGGCCATGGCTGAGAAACGGTGGAAGGAGAGCCTCACATGCCCGCCCCGAAAATCAACGTCCAGGCCATCAGTTCCGACAGGTTACCCGATGACGTCCTCATGCTGGGAGATGCAATCGCCAAACGTGCGAAAATCCCGGTCGGGCAGCCGCTTACGCTGCAGTTCGGTTCTTTTTCGCATCATGTCACCATCATCAACGTCCCCCGGAATCCCCATCTTCGCATCAGCCAGACGCTGTCGAGGCGGATGGGGCTGGTCAGCGACGCAACGCTCCGGTTGAAATATTCGGCAGCTTCACGAACGCTCAAAATCGGCCCGCTGATCGGCGTACTTGTCAGCCGCGAATTGCCTGGCCAACCCGGCAGACCATTCGGGGACATGACCGCATTTTGCCGGGAATTGACTGAAGCTTGCCGCAAAGATGGTGCTTATGTCTATTTTTTCACTCCGGCAGCGCTGGGGTCAAGTTCGGGCTGGGTCCATGGCTGGATCTATCGTGATGGATGGATAAAAACAATGCTTCCCGCACCAGATGTCGTCTATAACCGTTTGACCACCCGCAAGCTGGAAAACCAGCAGGACGTGCAAAACTTCTTGAAAACGATCAAGTCGCGTTACGGTTCTCATGTGTTCAATGAAAAGTTTCTGGACAAATCGGAAGTGTTCGATGCACTGCGCAAAGATGTGTTGCTACACCGCTACTTGCCGCAGTCCCAAACGCTCACCGGATATCCCGTGCTCAAAAAAATGTGCCGTGAACATGCAGTCGTCTTTTTGAAACCGGTGAGAGGCAGTCTCGGCAAAGGGATCATCCGCATCCAACAGGAAGGGCCGAACAGTTGGCAGGCTGCCCATGCAACACTGAACGGCACACGCAAGGTGAGCTATCCGAGCCTGGATAAACTGTATGCGTCCCTGTCCGGCAAGATGAAATCCGTACGCTATCTGATCCAGCAAGGCCTTCACCTGATCCAGATCGACGGACGTCCCATCGACTTCCGGGCGCTGGTCCAAAAAAACGGAAGCGGGAACTGGATCATCACCTCTCTTGTCTGCCGTACGGCCAGTGCCAACCACTTCGTCTCCAATGTGGCCAGAGGCGGTACTTTGTCCAAGGCGCGCTATGCGATCGCCAAATCCAACCTGCCCGCTGCCAGCAAGTTGGTCGCTGTCGAACAATTGCATCGCGCGGCACTGGACATCGCCAAAGGCATCGACAAGCATATTCCAGCCCATTTCGGTGAATTGGGCATCGATCTGGCGATTGACACAGGCGGTCGGGTCTGGCTGCTCGAAGTCAATGCAAAGCCATCGAAAAATGACAACGCACCATTAAAGGAAGGGAAAATCCGCCCGTCAGTGCGGATGATAATTCAATATGCGCGTTTTTTATCCGGTTTCTGATACGCTTGGCGTGCTCGTTTATGCCCACACCGGGCAAACACCTTTTGCGGAAAGCCGTTTTTTGCGCCTGCTGGCGCAAACCGGCAAACAAGCCGGACTGCGGGTATTCTTGTTCGATCCGCAATCCTGGAATCCACAGGACAATACCGTCACCGGCTGGGTCTGGCATGAGGAAGATGGCGCATGGAAATCGGTCCGCGATGCGGTGCCGTCACTTGCTTATGACCGCGCCTGGCCGCCTACCCCGGCGGAATCCGAGCGATTTCGCCATGATCTCCATCGCTTGCGAAAATCCTGCAGGTTGCGCCTGATGAATGCGACCTTGCCGGACAAATGGCAAATGCATGTCTTGCTCTCCAGGGCCGGCCTGGATGATTTGCTGCCACCGACCGCGCGATATGAAGGTCCTGCCTCGCTGCAAAAATGGCTAGCCGAGCATGATGGCGCCGTTTTCCTCAAGCCCGCCCGCGGCAGCCAGGGCAGACGTGTCGCCGTTTGCACGATGACGCCGGAAGGCACGTTGCGCATCCGGGGAAGACAGGCGGACAACCGCCCGTTTGAACTGGCGCCGTCATCTCCGGAGGAGGCGATAAACCGGCTGCATCGCTGGATCGGCCATCACGACTATTTGATGCAAAAGTGGCTTCAGCTATCCGACGGAAACGGTTCGCCGCTGGACATCCGCGCCCTCGTCCAAAAAAACGGGCGCCGCCGATGGGCGCTGACTGGTGTGGCCGCACGCATCGGCATGCCCGGCACCGTAACAGCCAACCTGCATGGCGGGGGAACGGCCGTACCGGCTGAAGCGCTGCTGGCCAACATGTACGGCAACGCGAAAGCGGAACAGCTGATCAAGCAAATCCGGCTGGCCAGCAGGCAGATCGTCCTTCCACTCGAACAGAGCTGCGGACATTTTTGTGAATTGGGTCTTGATTTCGGCGTTGATGCGACAGGCAAATTATGGTTTCTGGAAGCCAACGCCAAACCGGGACGCAATGCAATGGCAGGCATTGGCGCCGCCGCTGCAAAGGCTTCAGTCGTCCGGCCGATCGCTTGTGCAAAATCCATCCTGTGCCGACCATCTGGGAGGGTAACTCATGAGTTTGACCATCAGTAACGTCCATTTTTCATCGCAGCCGGATCGCATCGTATGGGTCTCCAGCCCGCTGGCCAAGCTGCTGAAACTGAACGGACGTCGATCGATCAGCGTCAAGCTCGGCCGGGACACCGTTCCTGCCCTGATCCGGACAATCAAACGCGCGGGCCATCATGTCTTTTTGTCTGCAGGCCTCCGCCAATCCATGCTCATTCCGTCCCCGGGCCAAGTTCATGTACAGAGCAATCAGGATGGTACCGTCAAACTGGGGCCGCTGATCGGTGTATTGACCGATGGCACATACCACAGTGAGGCAGCGCCATTCGGGGAGCGAACATCATTCATTCGCCAGTTGCTGCAACTGGGCAAAAACAAAGCCTACATTTTTGCCTTTACCCCCCGCGATATCAATTGGCAGCATGAAACGGTCAATGGCTGGTTCCTGCAAACCGGCGGCAAATGGGTTCGCCGCGTTGTGCCGCTGCCGGATGTCGTCTACAATCGGCTTCCCAGCCGCAAAGCGGAAGCCTCTGCCGCGCTGACTTCGCTTCGCGAACGTTTCATCCAGCGGAACATCCCGTTTTTCAATTGGAGCTTTTTCAACAAAGCCGACGTTTACCGCATGCTGGAAAACGATCCGGAAGCTCTCCGGCATTTGCCCGAATCCGTGCACAATCCTTCACCGGAACGCATCCGGGAAATGCTCGAAAGACACCAATTCCTTTATTACAAGCCTTCGGCCGGCAGTCTGGGCGTTGGCATCTACCGGCTGACCTACCATCCCCAACACGGCTATTTTGTCCGTTACCGCAAAAACGGCGGAAACGTTCTGCTCCGGTTTCCACGGTTCGATAGCATGATGCGCATGCTGCGTGCCCGTCACGGCAGCAATTTGAACCAGTATGTTGTGCAGCAGGGCATCCGCCTGATCGAATTGGACCATTGTCCCATTGATTTCCGGTTTCATATGCACAAAGATGGCCGCAACCGCTGGGTGGTCGCGGGCATTGGTGCCAAAAAAGCCGGACGCGGCAGCGTCACGACGCATATCAAAAACGGCGGGTCGCTGATGACCGCGACACAGGCGCTGGAGCGCACTTTCGGCGAACGGGCGGATTTGGTGCTGCGAAAAGCCAAGGACACCGCCGTCAAACTGTCCGAAGCCATCGAACGGAATTACAGCCATATGCTCGGTGAACTGGGGCTGGACCTGGGGATCGATCGCAATGGCAATGTGTGGATGTTCGAGGCCAATGCCAAACCGGGGCGATCGATTTTCAAACATCCCGATCTGAAGGAACAAGGCCGGGCATCCCTTCAGTATATCCTTGACCACTGTCTTTATTTGAGCAAGTTCCAATCAGGGGAGGAATCCTGATGCATGACACCTTCCCCGCCGATGCCGCCAGACTGGCCTCATCCGACCAACCGGTACTGGCGATTTTGACGATCGACGATGATCATATGCAATTCCGGGGGAACAGACAAAACTTTGCCGATTTGATCCAGACCGGTACGGAAATGGGCATTCCAACCTATGTCGTCACGGTTAAAGATCTGAAACTGAATGCCCACAGCGTCATCGGTTATACCTATCTGCTTCGGGAAGGCCGATGGGTGCAGGACAGGTTTCCCCGTCCGACAATCATCTACAACCGGATTCCACTGCGGGAAGACGAACAGTTGCCCCATGTCAGACGCAAATTGGCCGCAATTGCCCGGCACACCGGTATTCAAATGTTCAATCGGCGCTTTTTCAACAAATGGATGCTATTCCAATGGCTGCATCGCGATCCCAAAACCCGCAAATTCGTTCCGCACACGGTCAAATTGACCGGCATCGACTCGCTGGCCCGCCAGCTCAAGCGATATCGCCTGCTCTACCTGAAGCCCGTACGTGGAAAAGCCGGCGTCGGCATCATGAAAGTCCATTTCCAGCCGGGAAAACAGCTGCCATTCAAATTGCAGGTCCAGGAAGACAAGGGCAGCTCATCCTATCGCTTCGCCACGATGGAACGGCTGTGGGAACGTATCGAGAACGTTTCGCAGCAAATCGGCGAACCTTACATCGTCCAGCAGGGCATTCCGCTGCTCATGTTCAAAGATCGGCCCTTCGACCTCAGAGTACTCGTCCAGAAAAATTTGGCCGGCAGGTGGGAGTTGACCGGCATCGGCGCGCGTGTAGCGGGGCTTTCGAGCATCACGACGCATGTTCCGCGGGGCGGCAACATCGACAAACCGGCGAAGTTGCTGAATGCGATTTTCGGGCAGACAAAGGCGGCAAAAGTATTGGATGAAGTGGCCCAAACGGCACTTGTCCTGGCCCGGCAGATCGAACGGAAATCCGGCTCGCCGCTCGGCGAGATGTCGCTGGATCTCGGCATTGACCACAATGGACAAATCTGGTTTCTGGAAGCGAACTCCAAACCGATGAAATTCGATGAATCCGATATCCGCAAACAATCGCTGCAGCGCATTTTCCAATATGCTCGTTTTCTTCATCGCCGTCACAGGAAAGCGGAAGGAGATTAATCGGCATGACGGGGAATCAGCCAACACTGGGCATTTTGACCATCTACCTGAACGACCGCAAAATGATGGATGAAAAACCGATGTTTCAAAAAATGACGGTGGCCGGACAAAAACTGGGCATGAACGTGATGGTGTTTACGCCCGACGATGTGGAGGCACGTTCAAAACGCATTTATGCGCATGTGTATTTGCCGCAGAAAAAAACGTGGTGCAGACGGTGGCTTCCCTTTCCGCATGTGATCTACGACAGGGCCCGATTCCAGAAAAGCAGCCGTTTCCGGCGGTTTGCCGCCTTCCGGAAAAAAATCGCCCATCTGAACTTTATCAACAGGCCGCTGAGAAACAAGTGGGTCATCTACAAATTGCTTAGCGGGATGGACCCGTTTCGGCCACATCTGCCCGCAACCCGGCTGTACGAATCACCGGCCAGCGTGCACGACATGCTCAAACGGCATCCCGTCATCTACTTCAAACCGATCAACGGCACAGGCGGCCGCGGCATTCTGCGCATCGAGCGCCTGGCAAACGGCATGCTGAAAGTTCAGGGACGCGACCAGAACCGCCGCATCATCCAGCCCCGAATCGTGCATCCGGGCCGTTTGTCCTTCCTGCTTCGTTCGTGGGACCGGAGAGGGGACCGCTATATCGTGCAGCAAGGTTTGCACACGCAATTACCGGACGGCCGCGTCCACGATTTCCGGCTGCTCGTCCAGAAAGACGGAAACGGCGAATGGGCATATACCGGCTGTGCCGGCCGGATCGGTCCCCGCAACAGTATAACGTCCAATCTGCACGGCGGCGGTACAGCTTCGACGATGCAGGAATTGCTGGGCCAATGGGAAATCGACCAGGATCAGATAGCCCACATCCAGGCCAACGCCGAATCGCTTGGCATTGAAGTCGCGAAAACGCTGGAGCAAGCCTATGGCACGCTGTGCGAATTGGCCCTTGATCTGGTAATTGACCGCAGCGGCCACCTGTGGATTCTGGAGGTCAATCACAAGCCTGCGCGGGAGGTGTTTCTCAAGGCCGGTGAACACGATGTCTACCGCCAGGCTGTCATGCGACCGCTTGAATTTGCACTATGGAAATACCGCCAGTCCGCAGCCCATTCTCCGCAAATGGAGCCGATGGCATAGCTTCATGGGATCATGGACAACAAGACCGCATGCATCGGTCCATCATGCATGCGGTCCTGTTTGCCGGCCAGCCGGGTTCCGGCATCATGACTCCAATTATTCGGTTTCAACCGACTCTTCTCTTTTCATCGCAGAGCTGCCTTCGGCCAGGCGCTTCAACACCTGGTTCACATCCACGCCGGTCAGCGCGCTGACCGTTTCCGGCATTTTGGCCAGCAAGTCCGTTACATAGCCGGTTACCCTGGAAGCCCCGCCGCTGGTGCCGTTGCCGCCATCGACGATGACGATTTTTTCCGTTTTGGAAAGCGGCTCGGCAATGGCGCGCGCAATTTCCGGGAATTTCTGCACGATCAGCTCGATGATCGCAGCCTCTCCGTATTTGCGCAGCGCATCGGCAATCTTGTCCTTGGCTTCCGCTTCGGCAAGCCCCTTGAGCCGGATGACGTCCGCTTCGGCCGCACCTTCGGCCCGTTCCTTGTCGGCATTCGCGTTGCCCGCGAGCCGAACCGCTTCGGCTTCCGCTTTGGCCCGGGCTTCGATTTCGTAGCGCACCGCTTCGGCCCGCTGCTCCTGCGCAAACCGCTCGGCTTCGGCCTGTTTCTTCACCGTTGCTACCAGTTCACGTTCGCGCCGTTCGATTTCCTTGGCCTCAAGCTCGATCAGTTTTTCCCGTTCGATTACCTGGATTTGCATTTCTTCGACCTTGACGGCCTGCAACGTCTTGTATTCCTGCAATTTATAAGCCTGATCGGCCTCGGCTTTCCTCATGTCCTGTTCCTGTTTGAAGATCGCCTTTTTGACTTCCATTTCCTTTTGGGCTTCCGCGATGTTCGTCTCTGCGGAAAATTCGGCTTTTTTGCCTTCCTCCAGCGCTTTGGCTTTGGCAATCTGCTCATCGCGGTGGGCATTGGCCTTGGCGATTTCCGCATCGCGTTTTACCGTGGCGATCTGCGGTTGGCCGAGTGCTTCCAGGTAGCCGTTTTTGTCACGCACATCGCGAATGGTAAACGACACGATTTGCAATCCCATCTTGTTCAGATCGCTTGCAGCCACTTCCTGCACGTTGCGGGCAAACTCTTCACGGTTGCGGTATACGTCTTCCACGGTCATTCTGCCGAGAATGGCCCTAAGATGACCTTCCATCGTTTGCGTCGCAATGCTTTTCAGTTCGTCATCCGGCTTGCCGAGGAACTGTTCGGATGCCGTGGCGATCGATTCGAGATCGCCCTTGATCTTGATTTGTGCCACCCCGTCAACCAATACCGGTACGCCATGTATCGTGTAGACTTCCGGTGTCCGGATATCCAGCGTATGCACCTGGAGCGACAGGATGCTGGAACTCTGTATGACAGGCCACACGAAGGTGCCGCCCGCCTTGACGATTTTCATGCCGTTTCGGGTCAACGCGCCGGTTACGATCATGGCTTCATCGGCCCTGACGGTACGGTATCGGGAAACAAACAGGATGATCAGCAATACGACGACAACAACTATGCCTGCAGGTATGTACAACTCCATTGGCATCTCTCTCCTTTAATTGAAGACTGTTTTGGCATCATCGCTTGTTACGATAAAAATCCCCGCGGATTCTCCGACGATCCGGACCGTTACGCCGCTGGCAATCGACGTGTCGGAAGCGGATTTTGCAGGAGCATTATGCCGGATACCGCTCTGCACGTATACAATTTCACCGAGTCTTTGCGGTTCGATGGGGATGACAACCTCGGCTGCCATGCCGATCATGGACTGCGCGGATGGCGCATCGCCTTTGTGCGCGGCTTGCAACGGAATGACCACCAGGAACAGGACGACCGTCGATACGCCCAACCCGGCCAGAAGCGATACGCCCGCAACCGGAAGTGCCGACCAATCCGTCTGTCGCAGCAGCCAATATCCGACGCCTCCAAAAACTGTCAAAAAAGTCGCAATGACAACCGGAGACAAGTAGGGCATTTCGCCCACCTGCAAATCTACGCCGAGCCCGTCTCCCAGGATGAAAGACAAGATAGCGTAACCGGCGCCGATGCAGAAAAGCACGATCATCAACGTTTCCACGTTCAGCCTCACCTCCTGCGATGAATGTTGAACGATCTCATTATGCTATACGCAGAATTGTCTGCACGGTTTCTCATATCTAAAGTAGCCATGAAATGGAAGAATGTTGCCGAAGATCGGATCAAATCAGACAAGGCAGCCAATCGGGAAACGGCATTCGAACAGGAAAATATCGTAAAAAAAAAACCGTCCGGCCGGACGGCATGCCTTGCTCAAAATATTTTTTTCTGTTCCCGGTCCGCCTTGATGATTTCCACCGCTTCACGGAACCGCAGGGAATGCACCACTTCCCGTTCCCGCAAAAACTTGAGCGCATCCTGCAAATCGACATCATCCGTCATGTCAATCAGCCATTGATAGGTGGCTCGCGCCTTTTCTTCTGCGGCAATATCTTCGTACAGGTCGGCGATCGGATCTCCCTTGGCCTGGATATAGGAAGACGTCCAGGGAACACCGGAAGCATTCTGGTACCACAATGCCCGGTCGTGCGCCGCGTAATGCGAGCCGAGACCCGCCTCGATCAGCTGTTCCACATCCGCATCCTTGGTCAGCTTGTAGATCATGGTGGCGATCATCTCAAGGTGCGCGAATTCCTCTGTCCCGATGTCCGTCAGCAGCCCGATGACTTTATCAGGTATTGTATACCGCTGGTTCAAGTATCGAAGCGCTGCCGACAGTTCCCCATCTGCCCCGCCGTATTGCTCCATCAGGAATTTTGCCATTCGCGGATCACACTTGCTAACCCGCACCGGATATTGCAGTTTCTTTTCGTACACCCACATATTTTCGCCTCCTCATACCTGCCAAGGCCACGGTGTCTGCACCCATTGCCAGGGAAATTGTGTAAAGCTATGGCCAAAAGACATCAACGGGCCATATTGTCGCTGGAATGCGTCAGCGATGCCCCGCCGTGTCTGCGCCAGCTGGTTGTATTGCTGGATCGCCTGCAGGTCATTCGGATGGGTATCGAGGTACAGTGTCAATTCGACCAGCACGAAATCGATTTTTTGCAGTTTCTCCAGGTCTTTGCAATAGTTGTCGTAATTCAATGCGGCAGTTTGCGCGGGGTATGCTCTCGGATTTGCTGCCTGGTAATTATCCACCAGCGGAACCCCCTTTTGCTCTCCGCTGCGGCTCATAGGGACTGTAGAGCGCTGGCCACAGCGTTCCACGGAACAAAGCTTCATCAACCGGAAACTGTGGCAAATTCATCGGCTGAAACACCATATACAGGTTTGGAGGTACTACGTACCGTTTGACCCGAATGGGCGGACACGGATCGTACGGACTGACAAACGGACACCACTCCCGCCATTGTCCCAGGTTCATGCGTCAACTCCTCCTTGTCGTGCGCGTCCGCATCACACGCATGACATCCGTTAGACATTTCGAATTCATTTTATGAGCATAGCCTGGGCATATTGACACCATTTGAGCAAATCGTTGGGCTGTCATCATGTGGCAGGCGGATGGGAAGCGGAGGTACGTGCTGCAAGAGCAAAAATTGCTCCTGCAGCAGTAAAATCCCCCACGGGCTCTGGAGAGAAAGCCCATGGGGGATCTTATCCTTAATTCAATTTGATCTTGAAATCAAGCAATCCTGCTCTGCGAGCCGCTACAAACACGATAACGGCAATCGGCCCCAGAAACACGCCGATCACGCCCACCAGTTCGTACCCGACATACAAGCTGATCAGCGCCGCCAAAGCGCTGATACCGACAGCGTCGCCCAGCACTTTCGGTTCCACAATCCGCCTGAATACGGTTATAACGATGAACAGCAACAACAGACCAATGCCCGTATACCAGTCTCCCGTTACAACTTCATAGGTAGCCCATGGAACCAATACCGAACCGGTGCCCAGTACGGGCAAAATATCCACGATGACGATCAGCAGCGAAATCGCAAGCGGGTAACCGGTGCCAATCAGCATCAGTCCGACAAAACAGAGAATATAGGTCATCAAACTGAGCAAGATTTGCGCACGCAAAAATCCGAATACGGACTTGCGCAAACTGACAAGCACCTGATCCATCTGGCCGCGAGACTGTTCCTCGAACAAGGACAGAAAAGACTGCTTCATATGCGGCAAGCTGAAAGAGAACAAATACACCGCGACCAGAAAAACGATCAGGAAAATGAATACGTCCGGAATCCCTTTGGCAAAATCGAGCAGCGCGGAGGTAATGGTGCCCGACAGCCGGGTCAGGGCTTCAGTGGCGTTGGCGATCCAGCTCTCAAGCTGACCGGGAATCGGCTCGGTATCACCGCTGATATACGTTAGCGCATTTTCGATGACTGTCTTCAAAAATACGCTGGCATTGCTCAAATATGCCGGCACATGCTGCAAAAACGCCGTCAATTCGGCCACGACCTTCATGCCGATCAAAACGACAAGGCCGATCAACAGCAAGGTAAACAGCGTGCTGGAGATGACGGAAGCGAACAGCCGATTTAATCGGGCATGCCGGATGAGCACCTGGTTCAGCGGCTCCAGAAAAATCGCCGCGACCAGCGCCAGCAAAAAAGGCGCGCCAACCGTAAACAGCAAATACAGAAAAATGAGCGCGGCAGCCATCAGGAAAAACTGGCGGATTGGCAAACGGATTCCCCCTCCCATGCTTTATCGACGATCGGAATGCCAAACCGCACGGCTTCAGGTTTCGGCTGTCGGAACCGGCGGAACAGATTTGACACGATAGATATGTACGCGCTGTACCCTGAGACGCTCCGCCTGGGCAATTTCGAACACGTACCCGTATCGGCTTACTTTCTGGCCTTTGGCGATATTGCCCTCCAGCAGGTTGAACAGCCAACCGCCGATCGTATCCACTTCATCGTCTTCGATCTGAAGACCAAACATGTCATTGATGTCCTCGATCAGCATGCGGCCTTCAACTGACGTAATATCTCCTTTCACGACAATGCTGGGCATTTCGTCGTCAAATTCGTCCTGCATCTCTCCGACCAGCTCTTCCAGAATCATCTCGGCCGTAATCATCCCGGCCGTCCCGCCATACTCGTCAATGACGATGGCCAGATGGGATTTTTTGCGCTGCATCAGCTTGAGCACTTTGCTGATCTCCATGGATTCCGGCACGCTCAGGATGGGCCGGAGAAACGACTTCAGATCGTGCTCGGCATTCGGGTCCGCCGAATACAAATCCGTGATGTGCACAAACCCGATAATGACATCCTTGTCTTCCACGGCGACAGGATATCGAGTATGCCGGGTAGCGCGAACGGTGGCCATGTTGTCGGCAAACGACTGGTTCGTAAACAGGCAATCCATGTCCGTGCGGGGCAGCATGACTTCGCGTGCGACCCGGTCGGCAAATTCGAACACATTGTCGAACAGCGTCAGTTCATCTTTGTCAATAATGCCGCTTTTGGCGCTTTCACTCATCAGGATCCGGATTTCTTCCTCCGTATGCGCCGAATCATGTTCACTGGCCGGCCGGATGCCAATCCATTTCAAGAGGCGGTTGGCCGCACCGTTCAGCACCCAGATGAATGGCAGAAACACGCGGTAGAACATCAGCAGCGGCCAGGACAGCCACAGGGACACGCCAAGGGAACGCTGGATGGCCAGTGACTTGGGAGCCAACTCTCCCAATACGATATGCAAAAAAGTAATCGTACCGAACGCAATAAAATAAGAGATGGTATGAATGACCGTTTCGTCAGCGATGCCGATCTGGTGCAATGCAGGCACGACAATCAGATCGGCGATGGCCGGTTCGCCCACCCAGCCCAGGCCCAGTGATGCCAACGTAATGCCAAACTGGGTCGCGGACAAATAGGCATCCAGTTTCGCGTTGATTTTGAGTGCATATCTGGCCCGCTTGTTACCCTCTTTCTGCAACTGTGCCAACTGCGTTTGCCGCACTTTCACAAGCGCAAACTCCGAAGCGACGAATACGCCGTTCAAAAACACCAGAAACAGGACGAGCAACAAGTTTAATGCGATACTGCCCCAATGAAATGCGTCCAAATTCCATTTCGCTCCTTCTGTTCGACCAATGTCGCAAGGAATATGGCGACATGAATCATGACAGCACGGCTTTGCGGCTTCTGAAATTCGTCTGTTTGTAATACATGTCCGCCACGAGCAGGTTCGGTCCGCAACAATCGGCGGCCGGGCAATAGCAGTTGACGCTTTGCTGCAACGGATGCTGCTGCCAGCGGGCAAACACTTCGTCCAGCGATTCGTGCCGGATGTTGCCGAACGGCGGAATGGAAGCGAAATCCGTCACAAATACGTCCCCGCTGAACAGGTTGACGTTCACGCGATTGCGTCCATCCGGATCGTTGCGGACGGTCACCATCGGCTCCGCGCGCAGCCGCTCGACCAACTTGCGCTCATGCGGCTTGTCGCTGCAAGCAAAAAAAGGAAGCGTGCCAAACAGCATCCATACCCCGGGATCACGGGCGTCCAGCAACGTTTCGATTGCGACGCGCATCTGGTCCTGCGACAGCATCGGCAAACTTGACGCAAACGAGCTGGGATACATCGGATGCACCTCATGGCGACGCGCTCCCATCTCCACGATCAGCCGATGGATCTCGGGCATTTTGTCGTGCGTGCGATAATTGATCATCGATTCCGCAGATACAAACAGCCCACCGTCTGCCAATTTGCGGGCGTTTTCGACCATCCGCTCATACATGCGAACAGCAGCGATACGGCTTGTGCCATGCCCGGCATGGGCAAATCCGACCTGCAAGAAGTCTTCCGGAGACGTGTAGTTGAAAGATATATGCATGACATCCAAATAGGGCGCAATTTCATCATAACGCGCAAAATCAAGTGTCAGATTGGAATTCAATTGAGAGCGGATTCCTCTCTCCCTTGCATAGCGCAAAATGGGAACGATGATATCCCGGACGGTCTCCAGCCGGAACGTCGGTTCCCCGCCCGTCAGACTGATCGTCTCCAGATGTTCAACCTCATCAAGCCGCCGCAACACATCCGCAATCGGCAAATGCGGGGCTTCCTTCATCGTCAGCCCGTCCCCGACCGCACAGTGCTCGCATCGCATATTGCACAGATGCGTTACCGTCAGCTCGACGCTTGTCAGCACGTGCCGACCATATTGCCGCAAGGAGCGAAGCGGGTCCCACGGATCGTAATCCGGCGAGATGGGAACCCAGTCAGCGGGCGCCGCATAGGGAAGTTTCTGTACATGTTGGGGCGCTGCATGCATCGTTTGTAGCTCCTGTCCATTCTTTATATTTATTGTCCATTTTACTGGTCAAACGGTGACAAAGCAAACGCGGCCTGTTCCATTACACGGAAACGGACTGGACCTGATCGGTTTCCATCATGTCGACCTGGGTCACCATGACGTCCAATCGTCTAGACAAGTCCAGATCGTAAGGTTCCTCCAGCATATGTCCGTATTCATCGGTCAAAACCCGGACCACGGGCCGATGTACGCAATTGGCATTGATCCGGACAACCACCGCTTGCTGTCCGGAACTGAGTCTGACCGTTAGCCCGATCGGATAGATGGCCACCTTGTCCCGAAACAACCGGAGCATCTTCGTATCATACAATGTGCCGCTTCCCGCATATAACGTCTCGACCGCCTGATGCGGCAACAGGGCACGCCGGTATACCCGGTTGCTCGTCATCGCGTCGTAAGAGTCGGCGATGGCAATCAATTTGGCGTAATCATGGATTTCCTCGCTTTTGAGTCCCCTGGGATAGCCGGTGCCATTCAGACGTTCATGATGCTGGTAGGCGCAATGCGCCGCCAGGAGCGGAATGCCGGGTTCATCTTTGAGCAAATAGTAGCCCCGCTCCGTATGCAGCTTCATTTCTTCAAACTCTTCATCCGTCAAACGGTCCGGCTTGAGCAACACTTCCATCGAAATCTGCGTTTTCCCGATGTCATGCAATAGCGCTCCGATGCCCAGCGTCAGCAACTGATCGCGGTCATAGCCCAGTGCAATGCCCAGCATGGTCGTATAGATGCAGACATTGAGAGAATGCATGTACAGGTATTGGTCGAATGTCTGGATATTCATCAGCATGATCATGGTTTCTTCACTCCGGCTCAAATCATCCATGATCATTTTCATCACTTTGCGGATGTTGCGGCCAATATACGGATAGGTGGTTGCGCCTTGCCTGAACGGTTGGTCAATATAGGCCCTGAAAGTGTCGCTGAGGGTCCGGAGCGCCAGCTGGCGCGTCTCCTCGTCCAATAATTCGGGAATTTGGACATCCTCAGTCCTCGGATCATGCACATACAAATACTGGATGCCGTATTCGCTTAACCGCCGGATCAGCGAAACCGTCAATATCATTCCTTCCGCAAGCAATACCAAGCCATCACCGGAATATATATTTTTGGCCAGCTTCATTCCTGGCTGACAATGCTCCAGCGGTATCAATCGCATACGATGAATACCCTCCCATCGCAAACTGTTCATGAATGAAATGATTCAGGAAGTTACGTGAGATGCGACTGATTCCATCAATCCGTCGGCAACTCAAAAAAGGGAGCCTCGCACGATAAAGACGTAGAATAGTCCTGCCAGCACGAATCGGTACCAGGCAAAATATTTGAGCTTCACTTTTTGCAGCACTTTCAGAAATGCGGCGACGACAATCCAGGCGACCAGAAAAGAAACGGCAAAACCGGTCAGCAGAAATCCGGCATCCAGCGTTCCGGAACGGATCTCCTGCCAATTGTCCAACAATTCGTAACCCGTTGCCGCCGTCATGATCGGGATAGCGATAAAAAACGAAAAATCGGCCGAAGCGCGATAGCTCAAACCGGTCAGCATCCCGCCGGCAATTGTGGAACCGGAACGCGAAAAACCCGGCCAAAGCGCCGAAATGCATTGGATGCACCCGATGATGAAAGCCTGCTTGTATGTAATATCATCCATCGTTTCGGACGTCCGTCTGATTTTGCCGGAATCATGCAAGGCCTCGGAAATCCACATATAGAGCCCCCCGACAATGAGCGCCCAAAGCACCGAAACCGTCGAAAAACCGATTTCCTTGATCGGATCACGGAACAGATACGCCACCAGCAGCGGGGGTACAATGCCGAGCAGGACATGCAGCATATTCAGGCGGCGCCTGGGCAGCAAGTCCACCGACAACCCCTTGACGGATTCAACCCGGCGAAAACCGAGCACTTGTCCGATTTGACGGCGATAGACGAGGGCGATGGCCAATATGGCGGCAAATTGGATGACTATTTCAAACGAAATCAATGCATGGGGCGTTTCCGTGCCATATCCCAGCAATTCATTGGTCAATATCATGTGACCGGTTGAAGAAACCGGCAAAAATTCGGTCAACCCTTCGACGATACCCAATATGACTGCATCCCAAATATCCAGCACGTAGCGTTCACTCCAATTCATGGGGCCGATCCGGTGTCATCTCGGCCAATCCTGCGTATCCGGCGGCGATATGCCTGTTCGATCATCTGGCGGTCCGAAAGCGCGTCACAAAGCAGTTCCCGGATGAGTTCGGGCAACAGGTACCGGATATCCCTGCCTTCCTTGAGTCCGGTATGTCCGACGCCGAACGTAAACATATCCAGCGTGCCCACCAGGTACTCCCGGTCGGGGTCCATCGGTTCTCCGTTGACGGTGATGCTGACAATCCGGTGGTATGGCTGACGATTCAGGTCCACTTCCGCCTCCAGACCGTCGAAACATAACGTTCCCATCAATTTTCCCCGGAAACCGAAACCTTGAAACGAAAAACCATAGAAATCGGGGAGCAAACTTTCCTCCATGGCGCGCATGATCTCTTTCCCCGTAAGCAGCATTCGGCAACAATTGATCGGTGATGGACATAGGGCATGGATCGTTTCCAGTGTAATTTCACCTGCGGGCAATCCGTCCAGGAATTGTCCGGCATTCACCAGTCCGATCTCCGCGCCGGAACGCCTGCGGACGACCGAAGCCAGCAATACGCTCAGCGGTGATTCTTCCTCTGCAGACCAGCCAAGCGGTTCGTCCAGCACGGTCACAACCCGGCTCATCCGGCGTTTGGCTTCCCGGTATTCTTCCGCAATGATTGCAAGTGCAGCATCATCAGGTTCCCACTGTTCGGTCGGCAAACATCCGCCCTGGATCGATACCGTTTGCCGATCCGACGGATCGCGCCGCTGGGCCGACAACGTCAGATGGCCGATATGCCGGCCGAATTTGCCAGCCGCAGACATCGCCGTCCGGCCGATGCGCATCGGTTTTTCCAGCAAATGATGCGTATGTGCCCCCAGAATGAGATCGATGCCGTCGACGGAAGCAGCCAACCGCTCGTCCTGACGCAATCCGAGGTGAGACATGACGATGATGATGTCTGCCCCCTGACTGCGCAAACGGGCGGTTTCGGCTGCGGCCGCCTCAAACGGATCGGAGGCATGCCAGCCAAGCAATTCATAGTAATCATTGAACGGCGCCGTCAATCCGATCAGCCCGATGTTCAAACCCGCTTTGTGGACCTGCAGGGAAGGAACAAGCCATCCCGCGCGGTCATCCGGCTTTAGCGGCCGGAAATTGGCACAGACGACCGGAATACCGAGACGTTCGCCATATTCGTTCAATTGTGCATGGGACAACGTAAGCCCTTCATTGTTGCCGATCGTCAGTGCATCATAGCCGATTTCCTGCAACAGTCGGCGGTTGACGCCGCCTAACGTACCTTCGGTCTCCATGCGGCAACGATCCAGAAAATCTCCGCAGTCCAGCACCAGCAGTTGGGACCGGGGAACATGATTCCGGATTTGCTTGACATAGCGGGCGATTCGGGCAGCGGCTTCCAAATCGCTATGGATGTCGTTCGTATGCAGCAACGTCACTTGACTGATGGATGAGATCATCAAAATCCTCCGACAGTTTCTCCGAAGTTTATCACTGTCCTCCTAGCATAACACTTTCGTCACCAATATGATATGATTGCATTTGTAAATTAATCCATTCGGGAAAGGAAGCGGTGCATCAAGATGTTGAATCGGTGGCAAATCGCATTGTTTGCGGGACTGGCAGAACGATTCGCAACAAGAACGCTTGAGCCCGAATGGCCGGAGGAAACGTTGACCGCCGGTCAGTTGAAAGCAAAATTGGCCAGCTTGCATCCGGCGCATGCCGAGGCGATTGCCAGCGCATTTGTCGCCTGCAACCAGGTCTATGTCCATGAAGACGCAATCGTTCGTCATGACGACGAATTGGCGCTGCTGCCTCCGGTATCCGGCGGTAGCGGCATTGCAGCACAAAAGGAAGCCGAGTCCGGACGGTACAAAATTGTGGATCATCCCATTGATGTTGCCGCAGTGCTGGCGACAGTCGCGCACCCGAACCATGGCGCACAAATCGCCTTTGTCGGCACGACACGCGAATGGACCGGCGACAAACGGACCGTCCGGCTGGAATACGAAGCCTACGAGCCGATGGCCATCTCCGCCATGCGGCAGATCGGCAGCGAAATCGGAGAACGTTGGCCGGGCACATGGACGGCGATCGTCCACCGCATCGGAGAAGTCGCCATTGGCGAAGCCAGCGTCGTCATCGCCGTATCTTCGGCGCACCGGGCGAATGCCTATGAAGCAAGCCGCTATGCGATTGAACGACTGAAGCAGATCGTCCCAATCTGGAAAAAGGAAATCTACGAAGACGGAACGGAGTGGAAAGGATGTCAAACCGGTCCCTGGAATCCGCTGGAACCGATTTGATCATCATCCCAAAAATCTACTTTCTTTTTTCTATTGATAGAAACTGATAATTTTTGTTAGCATGGTAATATAGGGCAAAACATCTTTTGCTTGACAGGCGTGGAGGTGTACCATGCATGCGAATCAATGTAACGGATTTACGAGTCAATGACTGTCTGGCCGAAGATGTGTTCAACCGGTTTGGCTTGTTGGTGCTGTCTAAGGGAACCGTTGTTACCGAACATGAAATATATCGCCTTCAACAACATCGCATCGAATCCGTCGAGATCCACCACCGGGTGAATGAATCGGTAATGCACACTTCAGAAAATACCTTCGACCAGATCCAGGAAACCATCCTGCCCAAATATGAACAGGCAGTGGCAGGCGTCGTGAACATATTCGAAAAGGCGCTAACGACCGGGGAAGTGCTTGAAGTTGACGTGCAGCATAGTTTTCAACCGCTGCTGGACAACTGCAAGCAGGAACGGGACATCGTTTCGCTGCTTCTGCTGCTGAACAACCAGGACGATTACACCTACCAGCATTCTGTTCAGGTGGGCATGCTCAGCTACTATATCGCCAAATGGCTGGACTGGGATGATGAACGCGCCTTGTTTGCCGGTAAAGCCGGATTCCTGCATGATATCGGCAAGTGCCGCATTCCGGATTCGATTTTGAACAAGCCGGGCAAGCTGACGAAATCGGAATTTGAAGAAATCAAAAAACATACGCAATACGGCTATGAGATTCTCCGGAAATCACCCACGACGGAAGCGTTGGCATTGCCTGCCTTGCAGCATCACGAACGGATGGATGGAAGCGGTTACCCCTACGGATTGAAGGGGGAACAGATCGACCCGACGAGCAGGATCGTCATGATCGCTGATATTTTTTGCGCCATGATCTTTCCGCGCGTGTACCAGGCAAAAAGAGACATGCTGTCCGTCCTCAAGGAACTGCATCGCTGCAGTTTCGGCGAACTGGAGCCGGTCGCCACCCACAAATTGATCCAGCATTTCATGCCAAACTTCATCGGAAAAACGGTCACTTTGACCGGCGGCATTACCGGCACCATCGTCATGAACCATGCAACGGAATATTTTCGTCCGCTCGTGCGTACGGCGGATGGATTCATCGATCTGAATACTTCGCGCTCGTTTGAAATTACGGAACTTTTTATTTGACCGGGAACCTTCCGCAATCGCATCGCATATCTGAACTGAACAAACAAAAAAGCACCTTTCGGGGTGCTTTTTTGTTTTCCTGCATTTATGCGTTCAACGGTTGTTGCGTGTTCTCCTTCTTGGCCGCCGTAACCATGAGCAAGATGCCGGTAATGATATGTAGAATCATGCCAACAATGGGAATCCACGCAACAAGGGAAGTCACGATGCCGAGAATGGAACCATATTTCAGCTCGTTGTTCTTGGCGGAAAGTACCAACGTGATGATGTGCAAAATCAACATCACAACCAATGGCGTATAAAATGTGCCGATAATGATCAGACCGCCGAGTACGGGGATGCCAAGAAAAACTTCAAGCCCCCCGGTAATCCATTTCAGAATCCTGGAACTGGTCATGGAAAACCTCCAAATATGGTATATTTAGATTAAATATACCAAATGTCTCCCATCAAATCTACCATATTTTTTTATTTTCCGTCTTTTTATTACACAATTAGACATTTTGTTCCCTGTTCCCGGGAATTCCATGACCGGAATGGCACGAAAACAGGAAAGGACGCGCTCAACCTTACACTCGGAACACCCCGAAAATCGGGGTGAACTCTGGTGTGAGGCATGTCACGCGTCCAAAATTCCCGCAACATCAAATCTTACCCGATGCTGCCTTCCATTTCGAGCTTGATCAGCCGATTCATCTCGACGGCATATTCCATCGGCAGTTCCTTCGTGAACGGCTCGATGAAGCCCATGACGATCATTTGCGTCGCTTCGGCTTCGGACAAACCGCGGCTCATCAGATAGAAGAGCTGGTCTTCCGACACTTTCGACACCGTCGCTTCGTGCTCCAGCACGATGTTGTCGTTCATGATTTCGTTATACGGAATCGTATCGCTTGTCGACTGGTTGTCGAGAATGAGGGTGTCGCATTTGATGTTGGCTTTTGCGCCTTCCGCCTGGCGGCCGAAGGAAGCCAGACCCCGGTAAGTCACTTTGCCGCCGTGCTTGGAGATGGACTTCGATACGATCGTCGAAGTCGTATCCGGCGCCAGATGCAGCATTTTGGCGCCTGCATCCTGGTGCTGGCCTTTGCCGGCTACCGCAATCGACAAGACGGAACCTTTGGCGCCGCGGCCTTTGAGCACGACAGCCGGATATTTCATCGTCAGCTTGGAGCCGATGTTACCGTCGACCCATTCCATGTTCGCATTTTCTTCCGCGACAGCCCGCTTCGTCACGAGGTTGTAGATGTTCGGCGCCCAGTTCTGGATCGTCGTATAGCGTACACGCGCATCTTTCTTGACGAGAATTTCCACGACGGCGCTATGGAGCGAGTTGGTGCTGTAAATCGGCGCCGTGCAGCCTTCCACGTAGTGAACGAAACTGCCTTCGTCGGCGATGATCAGCGTACGTTCGAATTGCCCCATGTTTTCGGAATTGATGCGGAAATACGCCTGCAGCGGAATTTCGCATTTGACGCCTTTCGGCACATAGATGAAGCTGCCGCCGGACCATACAGCACTGTTCAGCGCGGCAAACTTGTTGTCTGTCGGCGGCACGATCGTGCCGAAATATTCCCGGAACAATTCCGGATGCTCACGCAACGCGCTGTCCGTATCCATGAAAATGACGCCTTGCTTGGCCAGATCTTCCTGCATGTTGTGATACACGACTTCGGATTCATATTGGGCGGATACGCCGGCCAGAAACTTCTGTTCCGCTTCCGGAATGCCGAGCTTGTCAAAAGTCGCCTTGATTTCTTCCGGCACTTCTTCCCATGTTTTGCCCTGCTTTTCGGAAGGTTTCACGTAATACTGGATATCGTTGAAGTCCAGTTCATCCAGATTGCCGCCCCATCGCGGAATCGGCATTTTGTTGAACTGTTCAAGCGCCTTGAGCCGGAATTGCAGCATCCACTCCGGTTCACCCTTCATTTCGGATATCGTGCGGACGATTTCCGGCGTCAAACCTTTGCCTGATTGGAAAACCGCCTTGTGCTCGTCGCGAAATCCGTATTTATATTCTTCAAATTCAATTTGCTTGGCCATGACGTCATTCCTCCTTGCCTAAATTGGTTTAATGCTCAATGCCTTCATGCCGTCCGTGTCCCTGCTCCACGCCTTTGCGCAGCGCATTCCAGGCCAGCGTCGCGCATTTGATGCGCGCCGGGAACTTGTTGACGCCAGACAAAGCTTCAATATCTTCGTATTCATCGAATGTTTCAGCATTGCCCTGCATGAGTGAAGAAAATTTTTCCGCCAGCTTCAAGGCTTCTTCCGTGCTTTTGCCTTTGACCGCGTCCGTCATCATCGACGCGGATGACATGCTGATCGAGCAGCCTTCGCCGGTAAACTTCGCATTTTTGACAATCCCGTCTTCAATGTGCAGTTGCAAACTGATCCGGTCGCCGCAAGTCGGGTTGTTCAGGTTGACGGTAACCGATCCGTCTTCCAGCGAGCCGCGATTGCGCGGATTTTTGTAGTGATCCATGATGACGCGCCGGTATAGGTCGTCAAGATTATTCATCACCGAAAAACTCCTTTGTTTTGACCAAGGCTTCCGCCAGCCGATCGACATCCTGTTCGGTATTGTACAAATAGAAACTCGCCCGAGCCGTCGCGCTGGCATTCAGCCAACGCATCAGCGGCTGGCAGCAGTGGTGACCTGCCCGAATGGCGATGCCTTCCGTATCAAGTACCGTTGCCACATCGTGCGGATGGACGGTGCCGAGGTTGAAGGTAATCAACCCCGCACGATCCGTACGCGGCCCGTAAATCGTAATGCCGTCGATGGCCGACAACCGTTCCAGACCGTATCGGGTCAGCTTCTTCTCGTGCGCGTCGATGGCCTCCAGGCCTACCTGCTCCAGAAAATCGATTGCCGCGGCAAGTCCGACGGCCCCCGCGATGATCGGGGTACCGCCTTCAAACTTCCAGGGCAGTTCTTTCCAGGTCGAATCGTACAATTCTACAAAATCGATCATTTCGCCGCCAAACTCGACCGGTTCCATCCGTTCCAATAGCTGCGATTTGCCATACAAGACGCCAATACCGGTCGGTCCACACATTTTGTGCCCGGAAAATGCATAAAAATCAACATCAAGGGCTTTGACATCAATTTTCAGGTGCGGTGTGCTTTGCGCCCCGTCAACCACGATAATGGCGCCGTTGCGGTGTGCGATTTTCGCGATTTCCGCAATCGGATTGATTGTCCCGAGCACATTGGATACATAGGTGACCGAGACGATTTTGGTTTGCGGTGTAACGGTATTCTCCACGTCCTGCAACGAAATCGTGCCATCCCGCTGCAACGGAATATATTTGAGCTTCGCGCCGGTCGCCTTGGCTGCCTGCTGCCATGGAATCAGATTGCTGTGATGCTCCATCGGCGTGATGACTATTTCGTCTCCTTCACGGAGAACGGTACGCCCGTAACCGGTGGCGACCAAATTAAGCGAGGAGGTGGTTCCCCGGGTAAAGATGATTTCCCGCGTGGTACCCGCATTCAAAAACCGGGCCACTTTCTCCCTGGCGCCTTCATACGCGTCCGTTGCGCGGGAGCCGAGGGTATGCACCCCCCGGTGGACGTTGGCATTGTCCCATTCGTAGTATTTCCGAAGCGCCTCCAGAACGGCTCTCGGCTTCTGTGTCGTTGCAGCATTGTCCAGATAGACAAGCGGATGGCCGTTGATTTCCTGATGCAGGATCGGAAATTCGGCCTTGAGCGTGATCGGGTCCATATTACCCCAGCTTTCTTTCTAAAATTCGATGGAGCTGCTCCCGCAACCCCGCAAGCGGAATTTCGGAGACGACAGGGTCGAGGAATCCATGGATGATCAAACGCTCCGCTTCCTTGCGGCTGATGCCGCGCGACATCAAATAATACACTTGTTCGGGGTTCACTTGTCCGACACTGGCAGCGTGACCCGCCTTGACATCGTCTTCGTCGATCAGCAGGATCGGGTTGGCGTCTCCGCGCGCCTTCGGACTGAGCATCAGAACACGTTCGGTTTGCTGGCCGTTGGCCTTGGTTGCTCCATGTTCAATTTTCGTGATACCGTTGATGATTGCCGTCGCTTCATCCTTCATGACGGCACGTGTGACCATGTCGCTTTCGGATGCTTTGCCAAAATGGGAAGCGCTCGTCGTCAGGCTCATGCGCTGGCTGCCCGTCCCGACGGCAATGGCCTTCGTATCCGAAACGGAACCATTGCCTTGCAGGACCGACCGGGTGTCCGCAAGCGTATTGCCGTTGTGCAGGTCCCCGATGATCCATTCCACTCGCGCATCGTTGTCCAATACGGCGCGACGGTATACCACGTCGACGACACTTTCGTCCATGTGGTGGACGGCGGCATAGCGAATGTGCGACCCAGGTCCGGCAAAAATTTCCACTGCACTGTTGTGAAGCAGCGTTTGCGACGGGGCGTCCTCCAGCAAGCTGGCCACCTGCTGGACAAAGGAACAACGGCTGTTGGATTCGGCAACGATCAGAATGTGCGGCATGAACGTCGCACCAGGATCATCTGCGAACAGCAACGCCTGGATCGGGAATTCAATTTCCGCATTTTTCGGCAGGTACAAAAACACGCCGCCATTCCACAACGCACCGTGTACAGCTGCCAACTTGTGTTCATCCTTGCGATAGGCCGTCATCAAATATTTGCGTACAATATGTTCATGCGTGCGAGCCGCTTCTTCCAGACTCGTCAGAACAACGCCCTGGGATTTCAATTCATCGGACAGCCGCGTGAACACGACGGATGAATTGTGCTGTACAATCAGGGCGCCCTGGGTATCTTCCGGCAGCAATCCCGCCAAGGCAGCGGGCAGATCCGCGGCGGACGTAACCGCCTTGCCCGGGCGATGCGTCCCGAAATGATCCAGCGGCCAACGCGCCAGCGGCGTTTTTTCCGGCTTGGGCAACTCCAGTTGGGCAGCCAGTGCCCCCGCTTCTTCGCGCCAGGAAACCAGCCAGTCGGGTTCGTTCTTGCTGCGTGCCACTGCCCCGGCAACTTCCCGGCCGAAAGAGGTAGTCGGTGTGCTCATCTTCGTCCAGCCTCCTTGTCCGCTTACGCCTGGCCTACCGTCTCGTCGACGATGCCCAGTTCTTCTTTCACCCAGTCGTATCCTTCTGCTTCCAACCGTTCTGCCAGTTCCGGACCACCCGATTTGACAATCCGACCCTGCATCATGACGTGGACATAATCCGGTTTGATGTAGTTCAGCAAACGCTGATAGTGGGTGATGATGAGAAATCCGCGTTCTTCAGAACGCATGGCATTGACGCCGGCAGCGACAATCTTGAGGGCGTCAATATCCAGACCGGAGTCGATCTCGTCCAGAATGACGATTTTCGGCTCCAGCATCATCATTTGCAATATTTCGTTGCGCTTCTTCTCGCCGCCGGAAAACCCTTCGTTCAGATAGCGGTGCATGAATTCCGGATTCATTTCCAGTTCTTTCATTTTGCTTTCCATTAAACGCACGAACTTGATCAGCGAAATCTCGTTGCCTTCGCCGCGGCGGGCATTGATGGCACTCCGCAGGAAGTCGGCATTCGTTACGCCCGTGATTTCACTCGGATATTGCATCGCCAAAAACAGGCCGGCCAGCGCGCGCTCATCCACGCCCATCTCCAGAATGTTTTCCCCGTTCAGCGTCACTTCGCCTGCGGTGACTTCGTATTTGGGGTGCCCCATCAGCGCAGACGCCAATGTGCTTTTTCCGGTACCGTTCGGTCCCATTATGGCATGAACTTCACCGCCCCGAATCGCAAGATCAATGCCCTTCAAAATTTCTTTACCCTCGATCTCCGATTTGAGACCGCGAATGACAAATTCGGTGCTCATCTTTAACCCTCCATCTAGTCTTCCGGATACGATCTGTCTATTTGATCAAACAATAAACGCATCCTTATTTAGAATTATTATAAATTGATTCTCAGTGATACTCAACCTAATATTATGGAAACTATGCCAAAAAAGCAAACCGGCCGCACCGTCCGGCAGCGACGCAGTTCAGCCGGACAACCTGTCACGGATTCATCCATCCAGTGCCTGACGCACTTGTGCCGTCATTTCGTTGAACTTTTGGTCGTCGAGCACTGGAACAGATTCCGGTTCAGGCAGCGGTTCCTCGATGCGCAGCCAGGATTTGCATCCGCCATATGATTCCCTCATCGGGATTTCTGCGGGCATGCGCAAGCGATATACGCGCAATAGCAATAGATGGAGCGGTTTCGTCTTCTTCCATTTTAACCGCTCCACAGCGTAGTCATCCGCCCAGATATGGAATCGATGGAGTCTTCTGAGCGTCTCTTCGTCCGTGATTTCGAGATCTTCAACCACTTCCGCAAAAGAAGTGATCCGAACGGTGTCCGTCCTGGATGCGGCTTCCGCCTGCGCTTCAGCCAAATAAGGCGCCGCTTCGGGCTTGAGCAGTTGAAATTGCTGGTGCGTATATGAAGGGAACAAATAAAAGCGCGGGCTCTCCAGACGAAATTCACGCGTTTCTTCGGCAATGCCGCCTTTTCGCAGGACGATGATCTGTCGTCCGGCTTCCAGCGCCTTCACCGCTGCAGCCCATTCGCGAAGGGCAATCGGCAACGTCTGGTCCGACATGGCGGCTCCTCCTCTCATTTTTTTCTACATTATTTCTACATTATAATATTGCGGCCTGGCCATTGAAAGCTCGGACACTCCCCGTAAACTTTCAACAGGATTCAATTTCTGGTATAATGTATATACAAGAATTTCGACCGGAATAATTGTAGTTAAAGGTCATCGATCCGGAATTTGCGTTCTATGGCCCGATGGGCTTCGAAATCGGAGACGTGATCGCCAATCTGCTGCTCAATTATGCCGGACAAACCCATTGGTCGAAGGATGAAGCTTCGCGCAAGGTGCGGCGAGCTTATCTGCTCGATACGGCCCAGGACGTATGGACGCAGTTCGAGGCCATCGCAGCGCTACATTCATTGGCGAACTGGCCGAAATGGTCGAATCGGCAGTCAAATCCGTCCGTCAGAAATTCTTGCACAAAGGAGCAACCAGCCATGAATAAGCAACACGATTGATCTTCCCGCGTCCTTGAACCGATCCGCTGGTCCGATGGCGCCTTGCTACTATTTGACCAGCGCCTGTTGCCTGAACAAATCGAATATGTAAAACTGGCTACACCGCAGGACGTATGAGAAGCCATTCGCACGCTCCAGGTCAGGGGAGCGCCCGCGATCGGCATCGCAGCCGCCTACGGCATCGTATTGGGGTTGCAGCAGATTGGCGGCCAATCTCATGATTGGTTGCAGACCGTGTTGCAGGATGACGAGCTGCTGGCCACTTCCCGGCCGACGGCGGTCAACCTGTTCTGGGCGCTGGAGCGGATGAAGCAGCGTGCAGCCGCTTTGCATGCAGCCGGCCAACCGGCTGGTGCCGCATATGCCGAATTGCTGGCCGAAGCCCAATCCATCCAGCGGGAAGACGAACAGACCAACCGCCGAATCGGCGAACATGCGCTATCCCTGTTCCGGGATGGCATGGGCATTTTGACCCATTGCAATGCAGGGGGACTGGCCGCCTCGAAATACGGTACGGCCCTGGCCCCATTTTACCTGGCACTGGAACAAGGCATCCGGCTGAAAGTATATGCCGATGAAACTCGTCCCGTCTTGCAGGGCGCCCGGCTTACGGCTTTTGAATTGCAGCAGGCGGGCGTAGACGTCACCCTGATCACCGACAACATGGCCGCACATGTCATGGCCATAGGCTGGGTGCAGGCCGTCATCGTCGGCACAGACCGGGTAGCAGCCAATGGTGATGTGGCCAACAAAATCGGGACTTATGGCCTCGCCGTGCTGGTCAGAACGAACCAGATCCCGTTCTATGTCGCTTGCCCGCTATCGACGATTGATCTGTCGACGCCGACCGGCGCGGATATTCCGATCGAAGAGCGCCATCCGGACGAGGTGACGAACGGATTCGGACGCCGGACGGCACCCGAAGGGATTGCCGTCTACAACCCTGCATTTGATATTACGCCGCATGAACTGGTGACGGCCATCATTACCGAAAGAGGTATCGTTCAGCCACCCTATGCGGAAAATCTCCGGCAACTTTTTGCCCGCAAATCCCGCAAATAGTTCAGCGTTTTCAGCAGAAGGACGCGCTTCAGGATGCAGAAGCGGCTGCGGCCATGCGCTTCACCGCTTCCCTGCCTTGCATGCCCGCACGGATGCCCATCTGTTCCGCAGCAAGCGTCACCGATTCCAGCGGTGCTTCCAGCAATTGATCCAGTGAACGTACACCGACGGCTCTGCCGGCGATGATATGCCGATCCCGCAACCTCTCGTTCAGCAATTGGACATCCAGCGCTCCGCACATGATATAGCCCTGTCCTGCCGTAACGGCAAGCAGCGTAGTCCCGGGAAGCCGGACTTCCACACCGATCGCCGTTTGATCTCCGATTTGCAGCGGCTCGATTTTGACCAATTTATTGCACCTCCACTTTTCCTTTCCAAGCAGATGCTGTATCATATGCGTCGATAGGTACATTTTTTTGGGTTTCTATCACACTTAGGGACTATTTTGGAACTATGGCCCATGTTATAGTAATTGAATAGATAGTGTTGATTGCTGTAGGAGGAACTAACATGATTCACACCGAGCAACACCCGGAAAACCAAACTTTTTTGTTTCAGGTTGACATACTGGTCAATGCCCAGACCAACGGCAAGGCGCTGGAGCATTTGCTGCATGTCCTGAACAGCGGATCGTTTGCCGACTATCGCATCAATTCCGGCATTACGATCGGACAGAAGATTGAATCCGCCATCCAGACGGTGAAACCCGCAACCAACAGTTCCGTCAAGCCCAAAGATGCGGCAAAACCGAACATCTCCCGGACGAAACCGGAAACGGCGCCTCCCAAATCGGCTTCGACAGCTTCCAAACCCCAGGTTTCCTCGATTCCTGACGAACTGGATGCCCGCATTCGCGATTTCATCAATACCAACAAATTGATCCGGCTGAATGTGAACAAAGGCAGAGGAATCAAGTTGAGCATTCCTTGCCGCGTCCTGCAATTTGACGCCGCCACCCAATTGCTGACGGTTTACCATGTGGACGAAAAACAGGTTCACACGCTCAAGCTGTTCGAAATTGACGATTTCATCGAATAGGGCGTCATGAAGCAACAAAGCGCGAGGCCGTAACGCCTATGCGCTTTTGATGGCTTTATCTCCGGATCGGCCTACTCCTCGGATGGGACCACATTTTCCGTTCCCCTTGTACCCGCAAAGCAATTGGCCCTGTTCAGCAGCAAGCGGTACATCTCTTCCGGCGGAACCGGCGGGCTGCCGTAATATCCCTGCATTTCATCGCACCGGTGCCTGCGCAAAAACCACATCTGTTCGGCATTTTCGACGCCTTCCGCGATCACCTGCAACTGCATGTTGTGCGCCATCGAAATCATGGAAATGACGATCGCTGCATCTTCGGGCTGTTCGGGAATATCCCGGATGAAAGACCGATCGATTTTGAGCCGTCCGATCGGCAGCCGTTTCAAATAATGAAACGAGCTGTATCCTGTCCCGAAATCGTCGATGCTGACCTGGACGCCCAGCTCGCGCAGTTCCTTCAGACATTGGGTTGCCCGGTCTACGTCCATCGTCATCGTTTCCGTAATTTCCAGTTCCAGGTACTTGGCTTCCAGTCCCGTCTGTTCCAGCACTTCTGCAACTTTCGCCGCCATGTTTCTGCGGACGAACTGATGGATGGATAAATTGACGGAGACCGGCACTTTCGGAATGCCCTTCTTCTGGTGCCACTGCTTCACTTGCCGGCATGCCTCTTCCAGCACCCAATCGCCCAGCGGAACGATGATGCCGCTTTCCTCCGCTTCCGAGATGAAATCTTTGGGACTGATCAGCCCCCGCTCGGGATGATTCCAGCGCAGCAGCGCCTCCATGCCGACGATCTGGCCGGTGGCCAGATCAAACTGGGGCTGGTAATACAATTGGAATTCTCCGCCGGCGAGCCCACGCCGCATCTCATGATAATATTTCAGCTTGTGCATCGCTTCCGGGTCCATTTCGTCCGTATGCAGCAAATAGTCATTGCGCCCGTTGGCCTTGGCGCGTTGCAATGCGGTATCCGCCTTTCTCAACATGGCCACCGCATCGTCTCCCGGCGCATGGACCGCAACACCGATGCAGACGGACAGATGGATCGGGAGACCGTTCAGTTCGAAGGGCTCTTCCAGCATTTTCATCAGCGCTTCCACTTTCGCCGATGCTTCCGCCTCATCCCGTACTTCACCCAGATAACCGGCGAACTCGTCCCCTTCCATGCGGGCCAAATCGCCTTGTTCGTTCAGATAGCGCATGAGCCGCTCTGCAATCTGCATGAGCAACATGTCGCCGAAATCGCGGCCGAATGACGTATTGACCAGTTTGAATGCGTCCACGTCCAGATAACAAATGGCCGGTTTCAACGGTTTCCCGGCACAGGCTTCGATTTTGCCTTCCAGCCGGTTCGTAAACAGACGCCGATTCGGCAAACCGGTCATATCGTCGTAATAGGCCATATAATGATTGCGTTCGAGCGTTCGCTTGCGTTCACTGATGTCCTGGATGAAGACAAGAATGGCGATGGTTTTGCCACGGCGGATCAGAGGAGAAGTAGCGATGTTCAGGTCGACTAGCCGCCCTGACTTGTGGAGAACCCGGATGTCGAGGGAGCAGGTTTCCCCGCTTAGCGATTGTTTAAACGTTTCAAGCGTCAAGTTACGGGATTCGTCATCCAGCAGCCGTTCAAATGACTGACCAGCCAATTCCTCTTTGGTATAACCGATCAGCCCTGAAGGGTCCTGGTTGATGTCCAGAAATCGCCCCTGCCGGTCAATGATGGAAAATATGACTGGACCATGATGATATAGGGAATGCAGCAGTTCCGTCTGATACGAAGGCGCCGCCAGATGCCTGCGCGATCGGTTGTAGGCCCGCAACCAGCTCCATGCCGCCGCCCCTGCTGCTCCAACGGCGATGATGGCAATCCAAATCATCCACAGCTCCAAGGCGGACTCCCCGTTCAAAAAATGGTCCCCCTTTCCGCTTGGTCTCGAAACCGAGTAGTTCCATTATACCGGAAAGGGGGAATTTTTGGAATATTTTAATTTTTTATGTCGTTTAATACTTTTTGCTGGCAGCAAACGCCAGACATATCCAGCCTGCAATAAATGACACGCCGCCCAACGGGGTGATTGCGCCCAGCATCCCCACTCCGCTAAGGGCAAGGATATAGAGGCTGCCGGAAAACAGCACGATCCCGATCAGCAACAGTCTGGCTGCCCATACCGCCAACCGGCGGGAGGGGAGTCTGTCAGCCAGCGCGCCGATCAGCAATATGCCAAGCCCGTGGTACATCTGATATTGGACGCCCGTCTGGAAAATGTCAAGGTCATGTGCGGAGATCCGGTCTTCCAGCGTATGTGCGCCGAATGCCCCCAGCGCGACCGAGAGCATGGCAGCGACCGCACCAATCACGATATATCTGTTCATCCTTGCTGCTCCTTCCGATATCCCGAACCTTGTTTCATTATAGCAAAAGTTGCCACCTGCCAAAAGCCGCATGCCTGCCATAGACCGAAACAAGCCCGTTGCCGTTCATTGTTTCGGAAATGCCGAATATACTGAATCATCCCGAAATCATTGCAAGGGAGGCGGTCCGGTCATGCATACGCCGTTCATACTGTCGCGTGAAGATTGGTCCCTGCACCGCAAAGGCTATCAGGATCAAGCCCGTCACCAGCAAAAAGTGCGCGAAGTGATCAAGCAGAACTTGCCCGACCTGCTGACCGAAGAAAATATCATTCTGTCGGATGGTCACCAGATCATCAAAATTCCGATCCGAAGCCTTGATGAATACCGATTCATTTACAACCACCGGAAAAAAAAGCATGTCGGACAAGGAGACGGAAACAGCCAGGTCGGTGATGTGATCGGCACGGATCCGGCGCCGGGCAAAGGCAAGGGAGAACAGGCCGGGGATCAGCCCGGATACGATGTCGTGGAAGCGGAAATCTCGATTGCTGAACTTGAAAACTTGCTGTTCGAAGAACTTGAACTGCCTTTCATGAAACGCAAGATGCACGATCAGCTCGAATTCCGCGATGTCAGATTCAATGATGTGCGGCGCAAGGGCATCTTTTCCAACATCGACAAGAAGCGCACCATATTGGAAAATTTGCGGCGCAACGCACGCGGAGGCCGGGCGGAAATCGCCGGCATCTCACCGGACGACCTGCGGTTCAAAACATGGGAAGAAGTCGTTCGTCCGGAAAACAACGCAGTCATTCTGGCCATGATGGACACCTCGGGATCGATGGGGACGTACGAGAAATATTGCGCCCGATCCTTTTTCTTCTGGATGACCCGTTTTTTGCGCAGGCAATATGAAAAAGTGGAAATCGTATTTATCGCCCATCATACGGAAGCCAAAGAAGTGACCGAAGAAGAATTTTTTACGCGGGGCGAAAGCGGCGGCACCATCTGTTCCTCCGCTTACATGAAGGCGCTTGAAATCATTGATTCGCGTTTTCCGCCATCCCGGTACAACATCTATCCGTTCCACTTTTCGGACGGGGACAACCTGACAAGCGACAATGACCGTTGCGTGCAGCTGATCAAGGAAATATTGACACGCGCCAACATGTTCGGCTATGGAGAAGTGAACCAGTACAATCGCAGCAGCACGCTGATGTCCGCATACAAGCATCTGGAACACAAGCAATTCCTCTACTATGTTATCAAGGAGAAAAACGAAATCTACCATGCGCTGAAGACCTTTTTCCGGAAACGCGAACATGCGTAAAGGGACGTACCGAAGGTCATCTCTGACCCAAGGCATCGTCCCTCTTTTTTTCGCTTGCAGCGGGAACCGGATTACAGGACGAAGGAAACGAACTTCAGTTCCGTCATTTCCTCCGTGGAATATTTCACGCCTTCTTTGCCGATGCCGCTGTTTTTGACGCCGCCATATGGCATATTGTCGACGCGGAAGGTCGGAATATCATTGATGATGACGCCGCCGACTTCAAGACGTTCCACGGCATCGAACGCTCGATGGATGGAGGTCGTATAGACGCCGGCCTGCAAACCATATTCGGAATCGTTCACTAGACCGATTGCTTCGTCCCAGGTGCTGTACGGATTGACGACCACGATGGGGCCAAAAGCTTCATTGCAGGAAACGGCTTGACGGGGATCGACATTCGTCACAATGGTCGGCGCAATCAGACTGCCTTTCCGTGTGCCGCCGCGCACGATGGCAGCCCCGGCATTTTCCGCTTCCTTGAGCCACCGTTCGATGCGTTCCGCTTCCCGCTCATGGATCAGGGCGGAAACGTCGGTCTGTTCGGAGATCGGGTCTCCCACGACCAGCTTGTCGGCTGCTTTCTGCATCAATGCGACGAATTCGTCAAACAGGTCTTGCCGGACGTAGATACGTTGGACAGAAATACACACTTGTCCGGCAAAGCTGAACGCCCCTTCGACGCAGCGGGAGGCCACCGCAGGCAGATCATCCGCACTGTCCACGATGACGGCCGAATTGGAGCCCAACTCCAGCGTTACCCGCTTCAGCCCGCTTTTTTCGCGAATGCGCATGCCGACTTCGACACTGCCCGTAAAGGTTACCATTTTGACCCGGGAATCCTGGACGAGCAAATCCCCCACCACTTTGCCGCTTCCGGTAATGACGTTCAATGCGCCGGCCGGCAGACCGGCCTTCTCGAACAATTCCGCGGCTTTGAAAGCGCTGAGCGGCGTTTGGGAAGCCGGCTTCAGCACGACCGCATTTCCCGCGGCAAATGCCGGGCCGAGTTTGTGCGCCACCAGATTGAACGGAAAGTTGAATGGCGTAATCGCCGCAATGACGCCGAGCGGTTCCCGTTTCGTAAAGCCGAATCTGCCTTTGCCGTTTTTGGCGGCATCGAGCGGTACGGTTTCGCCGTGCAATCGTTTGGCTTCTTCAGCCGCAAATTTGTACGTTTCGATCGTGCGAGCGATTTCGGCTCTGGCGGCTTTGAGCGGCTTGGCGTTTTCTTGCGCCAGAATCAAAGCGCATTCTTCCGATTGTTCCTGAAAATACCTGGAAACCTGCTCCAATATCGCCGCGCGGTCTAGTGCCGTCAACTTTTTCATCTCTTTCGCGGCCCGGTCGGCGCTGTCCAGAGCCGCTTCGACATCCGCTTTGCTGGCCAGCGGTATTTGTGCGATCTCTCTTCCGTCATAGGGAGAACGGAGCACCTCATAATTTTTGCCTTCGACCCATCGACCGTCAATAAACATCTTTTTTTTGTCCAAGCCAGGCTGCCTCCTTGTTCACACCCATGTATTCGCTGCACGTTGCTCCGCGCGTCAATGAGGAAACCTTCCCCTTGCATGCGCGCTTGTTGTTGCCCAAGCAAGGCCGAAGACGGGGAAGGTTTCCAGATGGAGACGCAAATCGGGTCAATCCGATTTGGGGGGCATCTTGGGAAAGACGAGGTTCGGACCGATTGGCGTCTCCGGCAGTTTGTAGTTTTCGAGTTCCGGGTACGTTTGCTCCCTGGCCTGCTTGATCAGGGCCTGGCGATGATCGAAGCTGTTGGCTTCATCCCGCTTCAGGCTGCCGCCCGGATAGATCGGATTTTTCAAGTACGAATAGGCTTCTGTCCGTATGTGCGGAATAAAATTGTGCATATACGCGTTGGCCCTGAACTGCCGCAAATCGTCCAGATTGATTGGTGCGATGAGCAACTGCTCGCCGCGGTGTTCCGTCTTGGCCAATATTCGCCCTGCGAAATCCGTAATCAAGGTGCCGCCGTTGTACATCAGGCCGCAGCTCGGCGCGCCCAAATTGATGCAGATATGGTAGCATGTATTTTCAATTGCGCGCACCTGCGTAACGATGTCCAGCCAGTTGGTCGGATATTCGTGCCCCCAGGGCGGCATATAAGCGGTCGGCCGGATCAGCACTTCGGCGCCTTTGGCGGCATACTCCCTGGGCATTTCCGGAAACATGAAGTCGTAACAGATGCCAAGCGCAAGCTTGCCGATGGGCGTATCGGCCACCGGGAATAGCGGCTCGTCGTAGCCTTCGATGTCATGGGGGCTCGTGAACGGCTCCAGCGGCAGCCACGGCTGAACCTTCCTGTACTTCAGCACCACACCTTCCGGTCCCACGATGCAAGCGGTGTTGAACACATGGCCCGGATATTTCTCGTCATACTCCAACAGACTGCCTGCCGCGATATAAATATCATATTTTTGGGCAATTTTTTGGAAATAATCCGTTACATCCCCGGGAATCTTGACCGGAATGCGGTGATGAAGCAGCGCGTTTTTCGTCGTGTAGGGTATGCCCTGGATGAAAAATTCAGGAAAAGCAACCAACTTGATCGGGAACCCCAATGAACTGTAGGACAACATCGCCCAGTCAATCAGTCTCCCGCAATTTTTCATGTTTTTTTCAACGGTTTCCCATTCCGACGCATCGCCATAGTCCGTCTGGATCGCAACTGCAATGTAACGCGAAACCGGATTCATGCGTTTGTCACCTACCCTGTCCGGATGTCATTCAGGCCGTTTCCACTTGCGAATTTTCAAGTTCCTTTGGCTCTTCCAATTTGATGTGTGCAGGGAACCATCTGGACAGCAAGATATATGCTGCTGCAGTCAACACCAAAGATACCCATGCCGCCCCGATGGAAGGCACATAATTCATCACCAATACATACACGATCGTACCGAATACCCAGGAACCAATGCCGACCATATTCACGACCGGATAAGCCTGTTCGCCGACATACATCCGCTCCACCGTATAACGCTGCTTGCGGACAAAGAAGAAGTCGGCGATGATGAGGCCCATCAAAGGATTCAGTGCAACGCCCATCAAGATGAGCGCATTCTGGATATTGAACAGCAGCGTAGGAATGGTAATGGCGGCGATGGCCATTATAACGCCCTGAATGACGCCCGACCAACGCTGATTTTTGACGGAGAGCCCCTTCGGAAACATGTTGACCGTGCCCATGATGATCGAGTACAGGATCATGACTTCCGTCGTGATCGTGGCAAGCAACACCGCGATAATGCCCCAATAGCCCAGTCCCAGTTCGACCATGACATCGACCGGGTTCATGGCCACGCCCGTTGCCGTGAACGCCGTAATGCCGATCATGTGAAAGACGACGGTACCAAGCACGGAACCGGACAGCAGGCATAACGCAAGTTTCAAATATTGGTTGGATTTTTTATCGCTTGAATGGATCCCGTAGCGGGCGAAGTCTCCCGCCATAATGGCAAAGGTGAGCGCGGAAGCGATCATGGCGTCGAAACCGCGAATCCAGCTGGCGCCTTCACCCGGTTTGTTGATCACGGTGCCCAGATCATAGTTCTTGAACGCAAAGAACATGATGCTGATCATCAGCAACAGAAGCACCGGCACGCTGATCCGTTCCAGCCATTTGATCGCGCGATTCCCATAGACGCTTGCCACAATCATGATCACGGCGCTAATCGCCATCCATAGCGCAGGATTTTCATATCCCGTCAACATTTTGACGATTCCATTGATGGCCGTTCCGGATATGAAGAGATGGATCGCTCCCCAGAACAGCAACTGGATATTGTTGAATACGGAAGCCAAAATCGCGCCCCTGACCCCCATGGAAGGCCGGAACAACACCAGTCCCGGAAGCCCCGTCTTATGGGCAATAATGCCGACAATCGAGAGCACAAGAAAGCCGACGATCGATCCGGCTATCGATGCCAATACCGCCTGAACCCAGCTGAGGCCCGGCGTCAGGCTGCCGCCGGTAAAAATTTGACTGATAATCATCGCCATACCGGCCGATACCCAAAACATATCGATCGGCCTGTAGTGCCTTTCCGAATGGGGTACTGCTCTAACGCCATGTTCCTGTGCCATACTGCTCATGTTGCTCTGCCTCCTTTTTTGTAATGAGATGGGGCTGTCGTGTTATTGCCTGATTTCTGCAACCGCTTCCATTTCAATCAACCAATCAGGGTTGGCCAAGCTTTTCACGACCAACAATGTGTTGGCCGGGAAATAATCTTTGAAATATTCCCTTCTCACCTCGCGAAACGGCGCACAATAGTTGATATCCACGACGTATACCGTCATTTTTACGATATCATCGAGCGTACCGCCGACTGCTTCCAGCGCTTTTTTCAAATTTTCAAACGCCAGGCGGGCTTGTCCGACAATATCGCCTTTGTGCATGACTTCTCCGTCCGCATTCATGCTGATCTGGCCGGAGATGTAATACGTCGAACCCACCTTGACGGCCTGGGCATAACCATAAGACATGGAATCAAACAGCGTATCCGGGTTGATCATTTGTTTCTCCATGGATTCCATCCTCCTTGTTTTATAAAACGTTGATTTACCAAGCGATCCATCCCCCGTCTACCGGCAGCGTATGTCCGGTGACAAATCGGGAAACGTCTGAAGACAAGTACAACGCCGCATGCATGACGTCTTCGGCGGTCGGCAATTCCCGCATTGGGATGCGGTTCAAGACATCCTCGTAAAACTGCCGGTCCTTGAACATGTTTTCCGTCAAATCCGTGTGCACGAATGTAGGCGCAATCGCATTGACCTGGATGTTGTAGGGCGCCCAGTCAATGGCGAGCGCCTTCGTCAGTTGGACGACACCTCCTTTGCTTGAGCAATATGCGGCACGTTTTCTGTAACCGACCAGTCCCATATCGGAAGCAATGTTCACGATTTTTCCCGCGCGCTGCGCCCGCATGCTTTCCCCTGCCTTTTGGCAGCAAAAGAACACGCCCTTCAAATTGGTATCCAGAATGCGATCCCAATTTTCCTCGGTTACTTCGTGTGGTTCCTGGGGAATGTTGATGCCTGCGTTGTTGATCAAAATGTCGATTTTGCCATACGTCCGGATCGCCTGTTCCATCATGCGGCCGATCGAATCCACATCGCGCATGTCCACCTGCAGCGTTATGGATTCGGCCCCCGCGGCTGCGACTTCTCGCTCCACCTCCAGGATGTCGCTGCGATGTTTGCACAGGACCAATTTGACGCCCTGTTGGGCCAACCCGATCGCGATGGCTTTGCCAATTCCCTTCGCTGCGCCTGTGACGACTGCCACTTTGCCGTTCAAGTCGGTATATTTGACCATACGCCGCTCCTTAATCCGTTCCCAGTTTTGGCGCTTCAATCCGCACGCCGGCTTTTTGCAATTCGGAACGGATCGCCCGCAGGACGTCCGGCGCATTCGGCAAGTCTCCATGAATGCAGATGCTTTCTGCTTCAAAACGGAGAATTTCGCCTGTTTCCGCTTCCAGTTCTCCCGTCTTCACAAAACGTAAGGCTCTGGCCGCAGTCTCCGCAGGGTCCACCGGTTCCAGCACTTTCTTGATGATCAGGCTGCCATCGTTGCGATATTTCATGTCCAGGTAAACTTCCCCGATGATCCGGATGCCCGCTTCCTTCGCCATTTCGGCAAGACCGGACGGATAATTCAAAGGCGCAGGCAAAAACAGGGCCAACTTCTCCGGAAGTTCCTTCAACGTATCCACCAGACACCGGGCCAGTTCCGGTTCTCTGCGAAGCATGCCGGCGTACGCGCCGTGCGGCTTGATATGGTACACCCGTTTATTCCTGACGCTGCACATTTCACGCAATGCGCCTAATTGGTACAAGAGATAAGCTCTGGCTTCAGGCATGCTCAACTTGATTTCCCGGCGGCCGAATCCCATCAGATCCGGATAACCGGGATGTGCGCCAATTTGCACGTTGTGTTGGGCAGCCAAATCAACCGTACGCTGCATGGTGACCGGATCGCCGCCATGAAAACCGCAGCCGATGTTTGCAGAAGTGATCAGCGGCAGAACGGCTTCGTCATTGCCCACTTTGAAGTTGCCAAAGCTTTCCCCTACGTCGCTGCAAATGTCAATGCTCTTGATCATCGTTGTTCCTCCTTGTTCAATGGGTGGCATGAAATCCGATAGGCGTTTCACGATCTTTACACGTCAAGCAAACTTTCCACAGAAACGTATGCCATCGCATGGGCCTCAGCCACCGCTTTGTAGGTGACGTGCCCCCGCATGGTGTTGATCCCTTTGCGCAGCGGCAAGTTTTCAAGCGCCGCTGTCTCACAGCCTTTGTTTGCAAGCAACAATGCATAGGGCAAGGTGACGTTGTTCAGGGCGATGGTGGACGTCCGGGCGACGGATCCGGGAATATTGGTCACCGCATAATGAATGACACCATATTTTTCAAATGTAGGATTGGCCAACGTCGTCCCTTTGTCAATCGTCTCGATGGAACCGCCCTGGTCGATCGCCACGTCTACGATGACGGAACCCGGCTGCATCGAACGGACCATTTGTTCCGTCACCAACTTCGGCGCACGAGCACCGGGAACGAGAACAGCCCCGACGAGCAGATCGGCCTTTTTGACCGCTTCGGCGATATGGTAGCTGTTGGAAATGAGTGTTTTCACCCTGCCAGCGAACAGATCGTCCAACTGCCGGAGCCGTTCCGGATTAATATCGAGAATTGTTACGTTGGCGCCGGCGCCCAATGCCATCCTGGCCGCATTTTTGCCCACGATGCCACCGCCGATAATGACGACCTCTGCCGGGAGAACACCCGGGAGTCCTCCCAGCAGCACCCCTTTTCCGCCATGGACATTTTCCAGATAGTGGGCTCCGATTTGGATGGCCAACCGTCCCGCCGTTTCGCTCATCGGCGTCAATAGCGGAAGCGCTCCGCTATCGAGCTGAATCGTTTCGTATGCAATAGCCGTTACTTTGTTTTCCACCAATGCCCGCGTCAAGCCGGGCTCTGCCGCAAGATGCAAAAACGTAAAGAGGATCAGATTTTCCCGGAAATACCGATATTCCTCCGCCAACGGTTCCTTGACCTTGATAACCAGATCCGCTTGCCAGGCTTCCTGCGCATGCGGCACGATTGTCGCGCCGGCCTTCGCGTAATCGTCATCCGCAAAACCGCTGCCGACGCCTGCGCCGGTTTCCACCCGGACTTGATGTCCGTTTTGCACCAGGGCATCAACGCCAGCCGGTGTAAGTCCAACCCGTTTTTCGTTGATTTTGGTTTCTTTCGGAACACCGATCAGCATGTCAATCCCTCCCGGTGTGCGTCCATTGTGTTGGCCGTCATTTTGGGGACGAGCGTGGTGTCGTATTGACCGGCTGCAAAAGAAGGATCGCGCAATATTTTTTCGAGCAGGGGCAAATTCGTCCGAATGCCCTGGACGTTAACTGCTTCCAACACACGCAACATCTTGGACAAATTGCGATTTCGGTCGGTATCATGCGTAATGATTTTCCCGATCATCGGATCGTAATATGGCGTAATGACGTCGCCCTCCCGAACGGCAAAATCCAATCTTGTATCCCGGGAAGGCAGTTGCAGTTTCGCAATTTTTCCCGGTTGAGGCAGGAACGTTTCCGGGTCTTCCGCATACAACCGGCACTCCAGGGCATGGCCTTGCAGCCGGATATCTTGTTGCTTCAAGGGAAGCGGTTCCCCGTCAGCGATGCGGATTTGCATTTCTACCAGATCGATGCCGGTGATCATCTCCGTCACCGGGTGCTCGACCTGAAGGCGTGTGTTCATCTCCAGGAAGTAGAAATTTTCATCGTGATCCAAAAGGAATTCAAGCGTGCCCACGCCGGTGTATCCGATATGACGAATGCCTTCCAACGCCATCCGGAGCAGGCGCTCTCGCGCTGCGTCTGTCATGCCGGCAGACGGGCTTTCCTCGATGACTTTTTGGTTCCGGCGCTGAACCGAACATTCCCGCTCGTACAAATGAACGATATTCTCTTTGTTGTCGGCCACGATTTGCACTTCGACATGACGGGGATTTTCGATAAACTTCTCGATAAACACCGTTCCGTCTCCGAACAACGCTTGCGACTTGGCGACCGTCTCGGACAACGCTTTGGACAGCGCATCGTCGTTATCCACCTTGGCAATGCCGACGCCACCACCGCCTGAGCTCGCTTTCAGCATGACGGGAAACCCAAGCGCTTCCGCCGCGCTCCGTGCCTGCTGCAGATCGCCGATTTTTTCGCTGCGGCCGGGAACGACGGGAACACCGGCCGCCTCCATGAGGCGGCGAGCCATCAGTTTGTCGCCCATCGTTTTGATGACTTCGGAAGACGGACCGATGAATACCAGGTTTTCCGCTTCGCATGTCGCAGCAAACCTGTAATTTTCCGAAAGAAACCCGTAACCGGGATGGATGGCTTCCGCTCCCGTTTGTCGGGCGGCGGCAATGATGTTGTCGATGTTCAGGTAACTTTTGACGGCGGGAGCCGGACCGATGCATACGCTTTCATCCGCTTCCTCGACAAATGCCGCCTGTGCATCCGCTTCCGAATAAACCGCAACGGTAAATATGCCCATTTTTCTGCATGTTCTGATAATTCTGCGGGCGATCTCGCCCCGATTGGCGATGAGCAGTTTTTTCATGCTTTCTGTTTTCATCCCTTTGGCTCAGTTTTCGTCGGACTCAATCAGGGCGATATCCTGGCCGGCTTCGACCACCGCTTCGTTGTCTACCAAATACCGGACGAAGGTGCCGCCTTTCCCCGACTTGATTTCATGGTATGTTTTCATCACTTCAATCAGGCAGATCGTATCTTCGGGTTGCAACTTCTGTCCGGTCTGCGCATAACATGCCTGTTCGGGGGCAGGTCTGTGATAGAGAATGCCGGGAATGGGAGTCTGGATCGTTATCGTTGCCATTGTGAGCCTCCTCGTACGATTTGTTGTTGCTAAAGCAACTGACTTTTGATTTCCGCCAGCAGATGCCGGAATTGTTTTCGCGCCGCCAACGATTCTTCCAGGGTGACGGACACGAATCGGATGCGTTCATTGGATTTGATTTGCCCCATCTTGTTCAGGTCGACGCTGATGACGGTACCCAAAGTGGCAAATCCGCCGCAAGTTACCGCGTCTTTCATGAGCACGATCGGTTCGATACCGCCGGGAACTTGGATGGAACCGAGCGGATAACCGGCATCCACGATGTTGGAAGGATCACTTCCGGCGCCAAATGGCGGTTCGCGCGGAACAAAATGCATCCGCTCTCCTTTGAGCCGGTATCCGACCCGGTTCGCTTCCGGTGTCACGATCCATTCCGATTCAAAAAAAGCGGTCATGCTCTCTTCGGTGAACCGGTAACTGCACATGCCGACGACGACCCGGATCTCGTGGCATTTGCCATATTGCGGGATGTAGCTGCCGGGCAGACGCCGGATCGTCCGACCGGGGGAACCGGGATGGTTTCCGATCGGCAGGATGTCATCCGGCTGCAGTTTTCGCCCTTCGAATCCGCCGATGCCGATGGTGGGATATGTGGACCGGGACCCCAGCACCCTCGGAACGTCAATGCCACCCGCCACTGCCAAATAGGTGCGGGCTCCGCTCTTGACGAAGTCAAAGGACAACCGGTCATCCGGTTTGACTGTGACGCTTTCCCACATTGGAATCGATACACCGTTAATTTTCGGCGGCATTTCGGCACCTGTAATCGCAATCGTCGTTTCCGTTTGGAAAACCAGCTCCGGTCCGAGATACGTAATCTCCAACGCGGCGGCGTTGTCGGGATTTCCGACCAACCAATTGGCCACCAGGTATGAAAATTCATCCAGGGCGCCGGAAGGTGGCATCGCCATATCGTATGTGCCGATTCTGCCCAGATCTTGGACGGTCACTTCAATGCCAGGCTTCAATACCTTAATCATCGTACAACCTCCCGATCACCTGTTCCGAAAATGTTTGCAGGTGATGCAGCACGTCGTTTGGCGAATAAGTGATTTCCTTACATAAATATTTGAAGTTTCCGGATTCCACTTCTTTCCGGATCTGTTCATACTCGTCCATCGTAATGCTCCGGTACCGGTAGATATCGCCCTGTCTCGGAAATACCATGGAATCTTTGAAATCGGGAAGTTTTTGCGCAGTATCCAACACCGGTGCGGCTGCTCTGCCCAGCAACTGATACCCGCCGGCGCTTTCGACCGGATAAATGCAAGTCAACGCGCCGCCCATGCCAAAACTTCTTTCCGGCGTATAGGTGCGGGGGCGCACATATTTGGGCGCCTGCAATTGCCGGTCTTTGTCCACAAGCTGATACGTGTTGCATAAACCCGGAATAAAGGCGAGCATCAGCATCAGGTAAGGGGATTCGGTCAGCGCAGCGATAAAATCTTCCTTGTTCGCGTAGCCATTGATTCGCATCGCAAATTCGAAATCGGTAGACGACGGATCTTGATGGCGATCCCGGAATTTTTGCTGGGCTTCATTCGTCCATGGATCATCAAACAAGACGGGAACATCCACGATGCGGGAAGTGATCTGGATATCATCAAAATTTTTGATGCGTTTCGCAATCTCTTTCAACTCGGCGATCACGCGGTCCGGGTGGACCAACTCCGGCTGGATACGAACGAGATAGGAAGCGCTGGCCGGGCAAATGTCGATGATGCCTTCAAGGTTCCTGGCCTTCAATTGCGTTGTGATGGCTTGCGCCATAAAATACGATTCCAGGCGCATGTCTTCCGACAACTCTACGAAGATGAACTCGTCTCCTCCATACACATAGCGATAATCCATCCAGGCAAACTCCTTTTGCTGTAAAGATGAACTTTGGGATCACAGGATACTGGATTCCACTTCCCGGATTGACTCGTTCAAAATGTCCAACATTTGCGAAATTTGCGTTTGATTGATGATCAAGGGAGGACACACCGCGACGATGTCCGTATTGTCGATGGCGATCGCCCTCGTAATCAACCCCCTTTTTAAAGCGCTTTCAAATAATTTGACGGCCGTTTTCATCGTACCGGGAAATGGCGTTTTGCTGGACTTGTCCTGTACCAGTTCAACGGATGCAATGAGTCCCTTGCAGGAAACATTGCCGATGATGGTGCTTTCCTTCTTGATTTGATCAAGTCCGGCAGCCAGCAACCTCCCCATATTGTTAGCGTTTTCAACCAAGCGTTCGGCTTCCATGATTTCAATGTTTTTCAACGCGACCGCGCAAGCCGTCGGATGTCCGCTATAGGTATAGCCGTGTGCCAGTAACTGTCCTGTCGCTGTCATATCCACGATCTCGCGGTGCAATCGTTCGCTGATGATGACGCCTCCCAGCGGGATATACCCGCTCGTAATGCCTTTTGCAACCGTCATGATATCCGGCACCACTTCATCGTGGTTGACGCCGAACCATTTGCCGGTTCTGCCAAACCCGGTGATGACTTCGTCGGCCACCATGAGCAAACCGAATTCGTCGCACAATTTTCGAACTTTGGCCAAATATCCCGGCGGGGGCACGATGACACCGCCAGCTCCCTGGACGGGTTCGACGATTACGGCGGCGACGGATTCCGGCCCTTCTTGCAAGATCAACTGACGGATGCTTTGGATCGAACAATCGCCATTGCAGGCCGGTTGGCAGACTTCGCAACGATAGGAGTATGGGGCAGCTGCATGGACAAATCCGTCTGCCAGCGGTCCGGCCATGTCGTGAAACACCGGTATGCCGGTTGCGCTCGTCGCCGCGATCGAAATCCCGTGATATGCGCGGCGTCTAGAAATGATTTTATACCGCTTGCTTTCCCCTTTTAATTTGAAATAGTGACGAATCAGTTTGAACGCGGTTTCATTGGCTTCCGATCCTCCGGAAGTAAATTGGCACACGCCGAGATTCCCCGGCGCCAGGGAAGCGATTTTTTCCGCCAGCCGGATGGCGCCTTCGTGGCTGAAGCGATTAAACGAATGACTGAACGCCATTTTGCTCATTTGCGCTTCGGCTACCTGGGCAATTTCCTTTCTGCCATGCCCGATATTGACGTTCCACAAGGAAGAGAGACCGTCAATATATTGTTTGCCATCCCTGTCATACAAGTAAATGCCTTCGCCTCTTTCCATGATCACCATGGGACCGCTTACAAAATTGTCTTTGGCTGGACTTGCCGGATGCAGATAGTGTTTTTTGTCCAGCTCGATCAACTGATGGATATTGGACATGTCTTCACTCCTTTATGTATGTTTTTCATTTTTTAGCGATGGCAAAATTTGATCGGTATAGCTCAAAATCGTATTTTCAAAATGGATTGTCATTGATTGCTGCGCCTTCAGCGGGTCTTGTTCCAAAATGGCCTGGTAGACATTGTAATGTTCAATATCGCGACTCAATTTTTGGTCATCCGGAATTTTCATGTCCGCAATACGCCAACGCTTGATGCCTTCCAGAAATTTCTGGTAAAACAGGTGTACGACATCGATCAACATCTTGTTATGGCTGGCTTTAACAACCGCAATGTGAAAATCCAAATCTTCTTCGGCGGCGATTTTTTTGTTTTTGGCCGCTTCCTCCAGATTTTTGTAAGCGAGTTCGATTTTTTTCAAATCGGACTTTGTCCTTCGCATTGCCGCCAGCTTTGCGGCCTGAACTTCAATTCCCTGTCTGACTTCGAGCAGCTCTAGGATATCGATTTCCTCATTTCCCCCTTGAATGATTTTATTGATCTGTTTCAACATTTCTTCCTTCTCATTCTTTTTGAGAAAAATCCCGACGCCCGGCATGACCTCGATAATGCCAGAAGACTCCAATACGCTAAACGCTTCCCTCACTGCCGTACGCGACACCGATAATTGTTCGGCCAGATCACGTTCCGAAGGCAGCTTGTCCCCGGCAACCAATTCTTCTCTTTCAATCGATTCGCTGATTTGTTTCAAAATGGCCTTATAGACCCGTTCTTTTTTGATCGGAGACAACTTCAATTCATTCACCTCATTGGAAATGCTCAACCTGCTTTATCACTTGACCCGAAAATCATTCTGATGGTCTGATGTATGGTGGTCTGTACACCTAGAGCATAATCACCTTGTTTTGATTTGTCAATCCTTTATTTACACATGAGCGATTTATTTCCATTTTGGGGATGATCGCATTTCCCGAAACGGACTTGCAGGTCCGCAACAAGAAAAAAGCGGGCAATCGCCTGCTCTTCGTCATGGGTTCTCCGCATCAAGATTGGCTGAATACGTATAAATGATCTTTAGAGAAATCGTATTCAGTACGAAAAAAATCGTATTCAGTGCTTAAAAAGGCGGGACGTGATATTCTCCGGCTGTTGCGATACAATAAAAAGATAAAAAATGGTTGCCATCCAAACGGAGGAATCGCAATGCCATCGTTTCAGGAAAAATTGGAGCGTTACGCGGATCTGATTGTCCGTGTCGGGGTACAGATCCAGAAAGACCAGAAGCTGGTCATCAACGCCACGCTGGACGCAGCCGATCTGGTGCGGCTGATCGCCCGCAAAGCCTATGAGGCGGGTGCCTATTTGGTCAAAGTCAACTGGAGCGACGACCAAATCTCCCGCATTCGTTATGATCTGGCGCCGGACGCATCGTTTCTGGAAGAACCCAAGTGGTTTGCCGGAGAAATGCTGGAACTGGTCGAAAACAATGCCGCCGTCGTGACGGTCGTCTCTTCAGACCCCGACCTGCTGGTCGGCGTTCCGAAGGAAAGAATCGTCAACTACCAGACGACCTATGGCAAGGCCATGGCCAAATATCGGCAATACGCACAGGCGGACAAATTCAGCTGGTGCATCGTCGCCGCCCCTTCTCAAGCCTGGGCAGCCAAGGTTTTTCCGGATGCGCCGGCCGACCGGCAAGTCGACTTGCTGTGGGACGCCATCTTCAAGGCTGTCCGTGTCGATCGCGATGATCCTGTTGCGGCCTGGAAAGAGCATCTCCGCTCGCTCAACGCCAGATCCGAATATTTGAACGCCAAGCAATACCGCAAGCTGCATTACAAGGCGCCGGGCACGGATTTGACCATCGAGCTCCCGGAAAATCATCTGTGGGTTGCGGCTGACAGCGTCAATCCGCACGGCGTTTCGTTTGTTGCCAACATGCCGACCGAGGAAGTGTTTACAGCTGCACTGGCCACAGGCGTAAACGGTGTCGTCTCCAGCACGAAACCGCTCAGCTATAGCGGAAATATCATCGACGGCTTCAAACTGGTTTTTGAAAATGGCCAGATTACGGATGTGAGCGCCGAACGCGGACTGGAAGCGCTGAAAGCGCTGATCGAAATAGACGAAGGCGCCCGCCGTCTCGGTGAAGTGGCACTGGTCCCGCATCGCTCCCCCATTTCGGAGTCGAATATTTTGTTCTACAACACGCTGTTCGACGAAAACGCATCTTGCCATTTGGCAGTCGGCAGCGCCTATGCCTTCAACCTGAAGGGCGGGAAAGAGATGACCCAGGACGAGCTGCGTGCAGCAGGGCTCAACACAAGCATCGTCCATGTCGACTTCATGATCGGCTCGCCTGAATTGGACATTACCGGCATTACGGACGACGGCAAAGAAGAGCCGGTATTCCGCAAGGGCAACTGGGCGTTCTAGCGATCAAGTGCCGTTGGGGTGGATTTGTGCACGCACCTCGTTCCGGGCCTAGTGTCGTCGGGATGACTTCGTGCACGCACCTCGTTCCGGGCCTAGTGTCGTCGGGATGAAACATTCGGTCATCAATGTCCGTTAGCAGCGATTTTGATCAAAATTTCGTTTCTAACGGTCAGAATCGTCCACTAGCGTTGGATTTTTGGCAAAAATGATTCATTTTTGCACCTAACGGACAAAATTGACCGTTAATTTGCCCAAATCGTGGTTTTGAGACATTTAACGGACACCGATGTCCATAACAGTCATGTGACTGCAACAGGATGCATCCGCATCCACAAAATTCTTGCGTGTCCGCATCAAACTAACATCCACAGACGGCAGAAAAAACGACCGCACATCCAAAAACAAGGCGAGGGAGAATTCCCTCGCCTAAACATATGTTATTTCGCAAACACGTGATTGCCGATTTCTTTGACAACGGTCACTTTGCTTCGTTTGCCGGGATTCACCTTGGGGTTGAAGAAATAGACCGCCCCTGGTACATTGTTCTCCCCGGAGAGGGCCGCTCTTGCCGCTTTGATGCTGTCGGCGGACGGGACGGTTTTGTCCAGCAATCCGTTTCTGGCCGGTGGAAACTGGTTCGGTGCATAGATGACATCAACCAGCGTATCGGGGAAATGCGGACTTTGGACCCGATTCATTACGACGTTGGCCACCGCCAGTTTCCCTTCATAGGGCTCGTATCCCGCTTCCACCTGGACAAGCTTGGCGAGCAGTTCCAGTTCTGCCGGATCGATTTGCACGGCGTCCTCCGCTATCTCCACTTTCTCTTCTTTCTTCTCTTCCGGCTCTTTGACCATAAACTCGGGTACGACCACTTTGACCAATTGGCCGATTTGCAACGCTGCCGTGTCATCTGGCGCTAAACCATTCCGGACCCGGAGCGCTTCAGGCGTCGTCTGGTACGTTTGGGCCAATGTGTCCCATGTATCCCCGGCAACAACAACGTGCATCGAAACGGAGTTGACGGAAGCAAGTTCCTCATCCGGCAGCCAGCCGACTTGCGCATGCATCGCTTCCGCAAGCAGTCGCATCGGTAAATACGTATAATCGTCCTGAACCAGAACCGTTCCGGCAATCCGGTATTTTTGCCCGTTGTACACGACTTCGGATGCGCCAGGTTCAAACTCCAGCTTGTCGCCGATTGCATTCGCAACCGCAATATGGCCGGATTGTTCATTGTAGAAGAGAAACCATTCCATCTGCCAGACAAATTCCCGAACGGGCACATAAGTCCATCCGTCCACGTTCAGCAGTGGCTGGTCAAAGGCTGCTAGCCGACCTTCCAGCATCATGTTCTGATCCTGCAAAGCAGGATTGGCGCCAGCAAACGCCGAACCGGCTCCGGCGACCAGAAACAATCCCAATGCCGCCGCAACCATGCGTTTGAACCAGTTGATAACCATCCACTCCCCAAGAATGTGCTGAAACAGGTTCCTTGTTTCGTTTGCTATTATACATGCTTTCAAATGGAAAATTTTAAATATGAGCATTTTTTTATTTTCGGAGGGGAATGGTGAGGAAAAATTCAGCAAGAAGGACGTCCTGACGCTTGTGCTTCCAATGAAAGCCGATGTCGCGCGATAGAAAGCAAATCGCGTCCCGAACGTCCCGGGGATTAATTTCCGCTTTGGATCGCTTCCAGATGCTCGGCAAGCCGATCCCAAGTTTCCGTAACACCTTGCTCGATGCCCATGGCAATTACTTTTTGCAACGCCTCTTCCGATTCATAAACGCCCCTGCTGATCAGCTTCGTCCTGCTTTCTCCCAGTGCTTCAAACCGGTTGGTCGTTGTCGGGGCAGGCATGTCCATCGACAAATTGCCTTCTGCATCCGAGAAATAATCAACATACACAAACCATTCCGGCGCATGAATCTCATGGAAAATCGCCTTGCCCCATGACTCGAAACCGTAGAATTGTTCCTGCTTGGAATCCGTGCACTTCATGCAATAATGCCATGAGCCGCCGGGCCTAAAATCAATCTCGCAGTGGGTAAGCGTCCATCCGCGGGCCCCCCACCAATGCTTGAGATGCTCGGCCTCGGTAAACGCCCTGAACACCAGCTCGCGGGGCGCATTGAATACCCGCTCCAAAATAAGTTCCCGTCCCTCTGCTTTCACCAGCATCTCCTTCGCCATCTAGCCGTTTCCTCCTTAATTCATGATTGTCGATGAACTGAGCGACATTTAAAATATAACCAAATTAGAATATTCCTGTCAAGGAATATTTAATTGACGGCCTTTGGACTAGACTCGAGGCAGACCGATGCAATCATCATGACCCGCGGCTGCCCCAAGCAATCATCATGCCCGCGGCTGCCCTGCGCGCGGGGAGCAGCATGCGGGCGGTAGTCAGTTCCCTTCTGCCGCTTCGTCCAGTGCGCGCAATGCCAGCATCCGCACAACCGCATCGTCCATCGGCGGATTATGCAGTCCCGCCCGTACATCGCGGTAATACCGCTCCAGGGGCACTGACCGGGACAGGCTCGCACCGCCGGCGATACGCATCGCCCGATCCACGATCAACAGAGCGTTGTTCGTTACCATCTTCTTCGCCAGGCCGAGTTCCGGACGCAACGCGGATCGCTGTTCCGGAAACTTGTCCCAGCGGTCCGCAACCGAATAGAGGAACGTCCTGGCCACCAGCAGTTCCTCTTCCATGTTGCCGATCTGCTGCTGGATATGGGGCAATTGGGCAATCGGATAGTTCAGGCTGTTCGGCTGGTAGCGTGAAGCAAACCGGATGGCATAATCCCGCGCGGCTTGCGCAATGCCCAGATAGCACGCCGGGATGTGCAGCAGCCAGCCCCCGCCATCGTCCGTCGCCGCTTTTCCGGCACCCTCTCCCTTGATCGAAATCAGGTGGCTTTCCGGAACAAATGCCTGGTCCAGCACCACATCATGGCTGCCGGTTGCCCGCATGCCCAGCGTGTCCCATGTTTCCTCTATGGTGACGGCGTCGCTCTTCTCCACCAGAAACTCGCCGACTGAATCCGTGCCGTCAATCGTCGCACTGACGATAAAGCGATCCAGAATCGGACTGAGCGTGCTGAATGTCTTTCTTCCGCTGATTCGCCAACCGCCATCCGTCCTGACCGCCAGCGTCTTCGGCTTGCCGCCCCGGCTCGGACTGCCTCCCAGTGGTTCGCTGGAGAACTGGTTGAGCATTTTGCCCGCTTCCACCACATCCCGGCAAATCCGCGCAAACAAATCGGGCGGCCAGTTGCGTACAACCCGCCAATGCAACATCAACCCGACATGCCAACCGACGGCCAATGCGGTTGAACCATCACCTGCAGCGAGCCTTTCCTGGGCGAGCAGCATTTCATACAGGGAAATTTCATCCCCGCCAAATTCCTTCGGGACGGTCAGTTTCAAATATCCGTCCTGCATCAGATCCACAAAATTGTCAAACGGAAACGAACCAGCCCGATCATGGGCCGCAGCCCGCTTCGCAAATATGGCAGCAAGCCGATCAGCCCGCGCCGCGATCCGGGCCTCCCTGTCATTCCGGATGAAACAATCCGCACTTTTGCCTGTCATCGTAAGCCCCCGTTCGAAACTGTTCCGAATTGCGCTGATTCTGGTCCAATCCAATCGCGCTTGTCATTGTTTATCATTATAGCGCCAGTTTCAAGCTTTTTACAGCGACATGAAAAAACCGCTCTCCCGGCCGTCCAGGCTGCGAAAGAGCGGTTTGTGAAAGAGTGGTTCGTGAAAGAGTGGTTTGCGAAAGAGTGGTTTGCGAAAGAGCGTTTTAGGAATAGGGAACAGGCTGCCCGGTGCGACGATGCATGCGAACATAAACCATCAATGGGATCAGCAACATCACAACCAGCATGAGAAAAATGGGACCGTATCCGTCGCCAACCGCGTTGCCTCCCAACCGCAACGGAAGACGGTCAAGCCTGCCATTTGTCAACAACAATCCAATCAACGAAACATAAAGCCCGTTTCCCATCCCCATCATCAAGAGGAACATGCCCGTACCCGAACCGAGCTGGCGGTTGGGAAGCTGTCCCGTTGCCGTAGCGACGATGCCTGTATACATGCAAGGACTGCCAACCGCAAAGACGAGCAGCGCGAGCCACATCAGAACCAGCGAACGACCCGCAACGGCGCAGACAAGCAACAGCAAACAGACGAAGAACAGCGACCAACCGAAATAAAAAGTACGATTGCAGCCGAAGCGATTCGCCATGCGGCCCGCCGCAACCCCCGCCCACATCGCCGGCACATAAGCCACCAGAAACAACAGTCCGGTTTCATTCATGCTCAATCCGAATACATCTCTGGTGACGAAAGGCAACAGGAATAGCACGCCGGCCTGAACGCCGAACATCATGACTGCTGTCAGCAACGTGGACACGAAACCCGGTACGCGCAGCACGGACAGATTCAAAAACGGCTGTTCACGCCGACGGGCGTACTGCCAATAAATCCAGATGCCCGCCATCGCGATGACAAGACCATACACTTGTTGAAAAGTAATGGACATGGTGGCGCTCATCATGACCACCGTGACAATTGCAGCCCCCGGCAAATCCAACCTGCCCTCTCCCCTGCGTTCACGTGGCAAATGCCGCCATAACGGCGGCAACACGATCAGTGCTGCCACAGGCAACAACAGCGCATACGTCCACGTTATGAAACTGGCGACGACTGCGCCGGTCCAGGCGCCAAGACCTGCTGAAAACATGAAGATCACAGACGACAAAGCCAGATATTTCGGTTGATCCCGCGCAGGCAAATAGCGTGTGACGAGCACGATAAAACAGCCTTGTGCGCCTGCACCGCCTACGCATTGCACAAACCGGGCCACTGCAAGCGCAGCAAACGAATCATGAACGGCAAAAGCGAGCAGGGAGCCCCCGGCAAAGGTAATGATGCTGAACAGATACAGTTGACGCATGCTGAACAGATCCGTCAACGTCGAGTACAGGGCCCCGCCAATGCCGAATACCAGGCCGCCAATCGAAACGATGAGACTGACACGCGCTTTCGTGATGCCGAAATCATCAGCCATCGCGGGAGTGAGCAATTGAATGATATTTTCATTGGAAAGCTGCAGAAAAATAAAGAACAATACCCCATAAACGGCTGTGTATATGCCGGATTTCGGTGCGCTGGCCATCTTAGTCATACAGCGATTCAAAAAAGGCTTTGGTCCTTCTGACCACTTCAATCGCACCAAACGCCCGGTCAGCCTCGTCCAGCGAAACAAAATGGGTATCGATGGACATGAGGGCCGATGGATCGCCTTCGCGAATCGCCTTCATGCAAGGCCCGTGATCATAATCATCCTGTCCGGCAATCGCAAAGTGGCTCCATTCACCAAATGGCTGATCCGTCCGTTCCGTACCGATTTTTTTGCGGGCGCCTTTGAGATGCGTCTGGTAGACGTGACCTTTGATCGCTTCATAATCGTTGACAGTCGGACAGTTTCCGGCACGCCATTCGTTCATCAAATCCCAATTGACTTTCAGATGGGGATGGTTCGCATACTTCATCAGCTTTCCCAGTTCTTTGGCGCTTCGGGTCAGCGTCGGCGGTTCATTTTCCACAACCGCCACCTTGTTACGCTGCTGGGCCAAATTCGCGATTCGGACCAGAACGGTCGCATTGTGCCGATAGGCGGCTTCCCTGTCCGAATCCGGCAACGCATCGAACCCTTCCGGCCGCGCCAGCGAATAGATCCGGATCGCCTTTGCACCCAATATGTCGGCAATCCCGCACAAGGAATCAAATTTTTTCAACGTCCGGATGTGGTGATTTTCATCATTGTTATCGTAGCCAGGGGGGCCATCGAAGGCGCATGGATTGATGGCCCAGGATGAAATGATCCGGCAAGTCAGGCCATGATTGTCCAATTTTTGCTTCACTGAAAGGGCTTGTTCGGGTGTCAGTGTATCGATCGACGCACCGTCCAATCCGGCGCGCAGATCGACCGTATCGAAGCCCAGTTCCCTGGCAGCCTCAAGGGCCTCATCGAATGAATCACAGCCAAGTTGGTCGGTAAATACGCTGAATTTCATCTCATTTATTCTCCAATCGTCTGGCGATCCGGAGCCGAGTAGGCAATGATCATGCGACATGGCTCCCAACTTGTCACCGTTGCGTTGTGCGGGACGTTGCGCGGAATGCGAAGCATCATGCCGGGCTTCAGATGATAAGTCTCATCTCCCAGTGTGTGGTCACACTCGCCGGACAGCACAAAAATCAATTCTTCACAATTCGGATGATAGTGGCGCGGATTCGAAGTTCCGGCATTGATGTACACCATGCCGAAAGTCATTTCGCATTCCGGGTCGATTTCTTGTCCGCACAACCATTGAATGCCGCCCCATTCCATCGGCAGCAAATATTTTTCTTGATTCAGATCCGTTACCGTTGCCATCTATTTTTCCTCTCCTATCCCGTTGTGTTAATCACTGATTTTGATCCAATGATCCGATTTTTGTTTGTACGCTTCGAAGATTCTGGTCAGATGCACGGCATCGGCCAGCGTCGATTTTTCAATCTTTTTGTTCTGGATGACGGCCTCGCAAAACTGGTTTACGCTTTGCACCATGCCTTGCAGGAACAGGTTTTTGTTGTACAACTGCCCAAGCGAATGTTCCGGTTCCCAGATGACCGGGCCTTCCGCCGGATCATCGCCGATGAAAGTGCTGGCTTTTCCGTATACGCCGCTGCCCTTTTGGCCTTTGTAATAGATCAGGCGCATGCCGTTATCCACGACGACGTTGTGGTGATCGTCCCCGATGACTTCCGTCCGTTCCAGCGGGCTGGTTGAGGTCATCGCCTGGGCTGGCAGATGCAATGAACCGATCGCGCCGGATTTGAACTTGAAAATCGTATGCGTGGTCCCGCTCGGCTGATGTTCTGTAAACATCATCTCCTTGACGTCGCCCATCAACAGATGGATCGCCGACATCGGGTGGCAAATATCGAGGAACCACATCAATCCCGTGCGCGTACCGATTTCCTCCTGGTAGGGCGTCAGCCTGAGCGGATACCGGCACGTAATGGAAACCGCCTGGCCAAATGCCTCGCTGTCAATGATTTGTTTGGCTTTGACGTATGCCGGATAAAAGTAACGTTTGTTGGCAACCTGGACGATTTGGCCGGATTTCGCCTCAAGCTCCAGCAACCTCTCGCCTTCTTCCACCGTATAGGCAAGCGGTTTCTCCATCCAGACCGGCAAGCCGGCTTCCAGCACGTCCGGCACAATTTTCGGATAGAGCGGATGGCCTTCTTTGTCGAAGTTCAGCACGACAAACACGGCGTCCAGCTTTTCCTTGCGAAGCATCTCCTTGTAATCGGTGTAAGCCCGCTGCGCGCCAAATCGGCTCCGGTAAGCTTCGGCCCGCTCCGGCATCAGGTCACAGACCGCAACCAGATCTACGGGCGCATAATCGAATGTTGGATATACGTTTCGGTAAGCATGGGCGCCGCAACCGATAAAGCCGACTTTGATTTTGGTATCATACTCGAAATTGAACTTGACCGAATTGTCGCTCATCCTTGAATCATTCCTTTGACTTTATTTATTGGAACCTGCGGCCATGCCGGAAATGAATTGCCTTTGAAAGATCATGTAAATGATCAGGCTGGGGATCATGCTGATCAACGTGCCGCCGAAGATATAACCGTATTCGGTCACATTTTCCTGATTGAAGGAATACAGGCCAAGCGCCAGCGTATACTTGTCGCTGCTGACCAGTAAAACGAGCGGCAGCAGGAAATCGTTCCAGATGTGCATGAACGTATAGACCATCAGCGTAACGACGCCGGGCTTGGCCATCGGCAGCATGATCATGAAATAGGACTTCCATTCTCCCGCACCGTCGACCACAGCCGCTTCACGGATTTCCGACGGGACATCCTTGAAGCTGTTCCGCATCAGAAAAACACAGAAAGGCAGTGACAAGGCGGCTGAAATAATCGTGATGCCCGTCAGGGTATTGATCAGACCGAATGATTTGGCCTGGTAAAATACCGGAATGATGATCGATTGAATCGGAATCGCGATGCCAAGCAGGAAAAAATAAAACATCAGCTTGCTGCCTTTGAACTTGAGCTGCGCCAGCGCGTATCCGGCCGGACAGGCAACCAGAAATACGATGAGCATGCCGCCTGCCGTAATGAGAATGCTGTTTACGAGATACGTCTTGAAGTTGCCCAGATTCCAGGCGGTAATGATATTGTCCAATTTCCACGATTGCGGCAGCGCAAACGGACTTCCAAAAATCTCGGTATTCGTCTTGAACGCACCCAGCACGACCCACAAAATCGGCGAAGCGACCAGGAACAATCCCACCAGCAGCGTGATCCACAGCACCAACTGGGACAACGATTTGCTCTTTTTCATCTGCTAGTCTCCTTTCTCGCGGGTCGAATTGAACAATATGGTAAGGATCACAACCACAAGCGCCAGCATCACGGCACCAGCAGAACCATAACTGAACTTGTTGTTGATGAACGCTGCTTTGTAGATATAGGTCGCCAGCAATTCACTTTTGTAAAACGGACCGCCCATCGTCATGATCCAGACAATGCCGAAGCTTTTGAACCCATTGATGATGACGAGACTGATGATGACGTTCATCGTATTTTTCAGCGATGGAACGGTGATGGACCAGAACTTGCGGATGGGTCCGGCTCCGTCGATATCCGCAGCTTCATACAAGGAATAATCAATATTTTGCAGTCCTGCCAGAAACAAAATCATGTAAAGTCCGTAAAATGCCCAAACTCCTGCAATCGCCAGCGATGTCAGCACCGTCCACGGATTGCCCAACCAGTTGAGCGCCAGAAAATCCAGTCCGATTGCCCGCAAAAAGACATTGATCGGCCCGATCAGCGGATCGTAGATTTTCCCCCACAGCACGGCGACGACCGGCAGTGAAAGGACAGCTGGCAAATAATAACCCGCCCGGAAAAACAATTTTCCGCGTTTGACCTTGGAAATCATCACAGCCAGCAACAGAACGGGCAGCACCATGACGATCAGGTCGAAAACCATCCAATAGACGTTGTGCTGAAAAGCGAGGAAAAAGATCGGATCTCCCAGTGTTTCGGTGTAGTTGCGAAGCCCGACGAAATTCAGGTCTGCCGTTAAACTGCCATTCCAATCATAAAAGCTGAGCCGGATGGCCTCCCAGATCGGGATGACCATGAAGATGCCATAAAGCAGCACAGCCGGAGACAGGAAGGAGATTACGACGATCCAATTTCGCAAACTTCGCTTCAATCCCAGGCTGCCATTCAACTTGTTACCCACTGCAAACCCCTCCCTGTCTCCAAATTGTGCCTGTATTTTCCTATTTCAGCTTGAAGCCTTCCGCAACGTCTTTGAGACGGGCCTCTTCAATGTTTTTGGCCGCTTCCTGCGGGGAAACGAGTCCGCCCAAAATACCTTGCAAGTTTTGCAGATAAACTTCTTTGGTGTTGTTGCCGATAAATACGGTCGGATTGTATCCGGAGCCGCCCTTGATTGCGGCAACCATCTCGCCAAGCATCGGAGATACAGGAATGACTTCGAACGCCTTGCGGGTCGCCGGAATGAACGTCGCTTCCGGATCCTTGAACAAAAATTCGGTATATTCATCGAGAATAAAATTCAGCCAGATTTCAACCAGATCTTTGTTTTTGGCATTCTTCGGCATGACCCAGGTGAATCCGACGCCACCGGTCGGTTTCGGTTGCAAACCTTCCTTGAATGCCGGGAACGTCCAGGTGATTACCCGATCATCAATACCGGCCGATTTGTATTCGGCGATCGAATAGGGGCTGTTGCTGACCATGGCCGCTTTTTCCTGGTTAAACAGCGCTTTCTGGTCATCCGCCGTCAGGGACACGGCTTCCTTGCTGATAATGCCTTCGTCCACCCATTTTTTGAACGTTTCAAGCGCTTCCACAAACGGCTCGTCCGTCCATTTGGCCTCCCCGAAAAACAGCGCCCGCACTTTATCCGTTCCTGCTACAGCATCCAGCACCTGGCCGAACAACCAGCTCGAAGCGTAACCGCCCCGGGCACCGAGCGCAATCGGAATATATCCGCCATCTTTGACTTTTTGCATCGCATCGTAAAATTCGTCCGCGTTTTCCGGCACTTTGGCGCCAACTTCTTCGAGAATTTTCGTATTTACGCCCATGCCGATATAGTCGACCATATGAGGCAATTCATAGATGGAGTCTTTCAGGCTGACCATGTCATAGGCAAAGGGCAGCAGTTTGTCTTTCCATTCATATTTCTCATAGAGATGATCCATGGAATCGATCAGGTTCGACTTGGTCAACACTTCGACGCGGGCAGGCCCGGCGTTCATCAGGATTGTGTCCGGGGGCGTAACACCGGAATTGAGCAGCGTTGTCAACTTGCCCGTTTCAACCATGACGTCTCCCGTTTCGTACTTGACCTTGATACCGGGGTTTTTGCTCTCGAATGCCTTGGCCAAATCTTCCCATTGCCTTTTTTCGACTTCATTCGGGAACGGCCGCAACATGACTGTAAGCGTCCGTTCACCCTGCGTGCCGGTTTGCGTATCCGAGTTTGAAGAAGCCGCAGGGGAATTTGAAGCGCTTTCTTTTTTGCCGCAGGCAGAAATGACGAGCACCAATGCCAGCAGCAAAAGACTGAATATCTTCGTGTTTCTGATCATTTTTTGCCCTCCTTTATTTTTTTCAACCCGATCTTACTACGCCGCCTTTGCAGCGAATAGGGGACAAAGCATGGATTAAAGTGGCGTAATCATGGGTTTACCCTCACTCCATCTTTCCGGAGTTTGCGCACCCTTAGCACGACAGCCATTTGAATGACACAAATGACGAGCAGGGCTACGTATGCGCTTTCGAATCCACCGGTATAATCGCGTATTGCGCCGATCAGAACCGGTCCAAGCGCCGACAGGAAGCTGCTTGACAGTTGCAGCAGTGCCGTCCAGACGCTCGCCTCTTCCGGCGAGTTCGTCAAGTCGAGCGGCATCAGCAGGCCCATCGTGAACAGGCCGCCCGATCCTGCGCCGAACAAAACAGCAGCCAGCCATGGCGCCATCGCCGAATGCAGCAGCATTAGCGGCAATACGCCCAAAGTCATCAGGCAACTGGAGAGAAGCAGCCAGAAAAACCGGTTGCCAGTACGCTGTGCCGCCCAGGAGATGAGGAAACTGCAAATCATTTGTACAATCATATAGCCAGTCAGCACCATGCCGGCAGCATAAACGCCAAAACCCCTGTATTGGGCAATCGGCGCCAGCCATGTCGCAACGATGAAATGCGTACAGCCCTGCAAGCCATAAACCGCAGCGGCCAACCGCGCATCCGGCAACCGCCAGGGCAACCGCCCCGGATGCGGCGCGGCGATGCGATTCGCGGCATGGGATGCAAAACGGCGTACAATGGGGTACCAGACAAGCAAACCGATGAACGGGAACAAAAACCATACACCCAACCCGACAGACCAACTGGCATTCATCATCTGCTGGATCGGAACGGTCAACCCGGTGCCAAGGGAAGCGCCTATACCGATACCCAGCGTGTAGAATCCCGTTGCAATGGCCATATGCCGGGGAAAATTTTTTTTGACAAATCCGGAAAACATCGGGCTGGCAATCGCCGTACCAATACCGACGATGACGGTCGTCAACATCAGCAGACCCGGCGAATGCGCCACAAACCGCAGGGCCGTGCCGGCGCTGATGGTCAGCAGGCAAACGGCGATCACCTGCTGCGGCTCCCAGCGCACGCCGATGCGGCTGGCAAACAGCGCTGACAGACTGTTGCACAAGATGGGAATCACGGCAAGCAGGCTTACGATGGTATTGGAGATGAGCAAGTCGGTGCGAATCGTCTCAAGCAAAGGCGAAAAGGAAGTCGTGGACGGTCGCATACTTGCAGTCGCAAGGGTAAAGACGGCAATCAACAGCAAAAATCGTTTCTTTTCGGTCAATGGCGCGCACATCCTTCGGCTCGATTCATCGTGATGCCGCCGTTGCAGGTTTCATCGAGAAAATCAGACCCAGCATGAGCAGACACAGCGCCATCAATCCGGCAATGGCAAACTGGTAATGACCGGAAATATCCCGGATCGCGCCAGCTGCGGCCGGACCGATGCCGGCCAACAAAAATCCCGATGCCTGTGCCATTGCGGTCCAGGCGCTTGCCGCTTCCGGCGATTCCGTCTCATCCAGCGGCAGCGTCAGCGACAACGAGAAAAGGCCTCCCGTACCGATGCCGAGCGGCACAGCTGCGATCCAGGGCATGTGCGGCCCATGCAGCAACCCGATTGGCAACAAACCTGCCAACAAAATCACCGTACTGATCATGAGCCAGCTTCTCCGGTCCAGGTATCGGTTGGACAATACGGCAATCAACAGGCTGAATGCGGTTTGCAATCCCATATACACCATGACGACAGCTCCGATCAGACGTTCATCGACTCCCATTTCCAGGGAAAGGGGCGCCAGCCAAGTCAGCAATACATAGTGTTGCAGGGATTGCAGGCCAAACACCGCAGTTACCCGCCATGCCCGGCCATTTCGCACCGGCAGACGGGCGTTTGGGGCTGCATCCGTACCCTCTGCGACGGATGCGGAAACAAGCCGAACCAATGGCATCCACATTACCAATCCGATGAGCGGCACGATCGCCCAAATGGATAGTGAAACTTTCCAGGATCCGTTCATCAATTGCATCAGCGGATGTACAAGTCCGGTTCCAAGTACCCCCCCAACCCCCATGCCGAGTGTATACAACCCGATCATGGCTGCGCTATTACCGGGATAATGCTGCTTGATAAATCCGGAAAGCAGCGGCCCGGCAATGGCGCAACCGATGCCTACGACCAGAGACGTCGTCAGCATGATCAATGGCGATGAAGCCGCTGCACGCCAAGCCGTGGCCAAAGCAATGAACATCAGGCACACCGCAACGATCCTCACGCCTCCCCAGCGTAGGCCAAAGCGGGTGCTAAACGGTGCAAAAGCTCCCATGCAAAGCACCGGAATACCGACGAGCAAGCTGACCGATATCCGGGACATGTCAAGCGCTTCACGGATCGTCTCGATCAGCGGCACCACTGAAGTAATCGAAGTGCGCATCGATACGGAGACGACCAGCAACGAGACCAGCGCATATACACCTGCTTGCTTGCCTGTCATGACGGTTTCCCCTTCTTGATCCGGTTGAGCAGTATCCAGACGACAATGAATTCGCCGACGATGCCCACAGATTGTGCCAACGAGCCCATGGTGCCGTTCAAATCCGGTACCCAGACGATACAGCCCACGAGTATGGCCAAAGTGAGCAGCACATTGGCCCCTTGTGACCAGACCATCATTTTCGTCTTTCGCTGCAGCATGACGATGCCGTTCATATAGTCCAGCCAGGGAAACACGATTGCCAAAATCATGAACACGCGAAGCGCACGCAAACTTTCATCCATCAGTTGCTCCGTCACGCCCATGATCTGCTGCATGAACCACGTTCCTGTCGGCGTATACCCGATCAAGGCAATCAGCAGGGCGGGTGCAGCGCTCAACATCCAGACGAATTGTCTGACCTTGTAACGATCCACTGCATAAAAATTCAGCACGATCTGGTGCGTATAGGAAAAAAAGCTGGTCACCAGAAACATCAGACTATTCGCAATCGCAAAAGAGGCGATCGCCATCTCGATGTTCGTCGTACGGCCCAGAAAAGCATTGGTCAGCGGCCCGATGAACAAGGCAATAAATGACGAGTACAAAATCGGGCGATAGAAACCGAAAATATCTTTCCGGCCAGCGGACTTTTGTGTCGGGTGAACGGCGGGCAGCCGTCCCGCCAGCTTGCTGCCCTCGATGAACATGACAATGCACTCGATCATCATGCCCACGAGGAAAATAATCCCTCCGACCTGGCCGCTGTTTACGCGATCTGTCGCAATGTACCAGCCAGACAACCCGTACATGCAAACCAGCCGGACGATCATCCCGACCGTCATCCATTTGGTGCGCAAATGCATGATGACGATCCCCTGGTAGAAACAGCGGATACCTGAAAAAATGCAGACGAAAATCAAAATCCGATAGACGTCTACCGTTGCACCCATCAAGTTTTCCTTGACGCCATAAAATTTCGAAAGCACCAGCGGGCCAAGCGGGGTATAGGCGAGCAGCGCCTCAAACAGGAAGACGCTGCCGATCACATAAAATGTTACCGCTTTCATGGCCGTCAGCGAGCGCCGGTCCTTGACCATGACGGTGCAGGTCTGCCGCAACAAAAACAAGGGACGGTCCATGATGGTCATCAGGCTGACTGCGATCGCATAACTGGCAATGACCGCTTCCGGACGTTCCGCACGGGCGAGCGTACTGTTGATGATAACGTGTGACACGGTCATCAGGGTGGCCGTCAGTCCCAGCGGAATGAAAAAGGCGAACAAGCGGGACAATCGCAATATTTCCGGGCTTGCAGGCATAACCGATCCCTTCTTTCATGTTGTCCGGCCGCGATCAGATCAGGGCAATCAACGTACGGGAATCGCCTTGAATTTTTGCACCTGTCCGGAGATGGCGACTTCCGTAGGCAAACGCTCGACGCTGGAAGCGCCGAAAAAGCCGACGATCCCCTTTGTTTTGCTCAGCACGTATGCGGCGTCTTCCGGTTCGGAAATCGGACCGCCATGGCAAATGACCATCACATCCGGATTGACCGATTTGCCCGCATCATGAATGCGCTGGACCAAATCGGCGGCTTCATCCAGCGACAATGCGGTTTTAGCGCCAATGGCCCCCTTGGTCGTCAAGCCGACATGCGCAACCAGTACGTCCGCCCCCGCCTGCGCCATTTTGATCGCATCTTGTTCATTGAACACATAAGGCGTCGTGAAAAGGCCCAGTTCATGCGCTTTTCTGATCATTTCCACCTCGAGGTCGTAACCCATGCCGGTTTCTTCCAGATTTTGACGGAAGACGCCGTCACAGAGGCCGACTGTCGGGAAGTTTTGTACGCCGGAGAATCCCATGTCCTTCAACTGTTTCAGAAATACATCCATGAGACGGAACGGGTCGGTGCCGCAGACCCCTGCCAAAACCGGCGTGTTCTTGACGATCGGCAGTACCTCGTTGCCCATGTCCACCACGATCTGGTTCGCATCTCCATAGGGCATCAATCCTGCAAGCGATCCCCGGCCGGCCATCCGAAACCGTCCCGAATTATAGATGATGATCAGGTCAACGCCGCCCATTTCGGCGCTTTTCGCGGAAAGTCCGGTGCCTGCACCGGCTCCGACGATGATCCGGTTGTTCTCGATTTGATTGCGCAGCCTTTGAAGTATTTCTTCCCTGCTAATCATGTTTGATCTCCCCTTCTTGTTGTGCAATGTATCGTAAACGCCGGGTTCATTGCCCCAGCAATTGGAGCAGCTGTTCGGCAATGGTATCCGCCACTTGCGGGTCATTGATGTCCTGATCCATCACAATGAGCGGAATATCCGCACGCAAACAGCTTTGCAGGCTCTCAAACAGCGCTTCCCGTTCCTTCGTCCCCTCAAACGCCTGTCCCGGTCGATCCAGCAAAGAGACACCGCCTTTGGGAAATACGACAACCGTCGGCGAAGCACTCCGATTCAATTTTTCAGCCAAAATTTCGCCCAGACGGGCATTTTCCTCGACCGTTGTCCGCATCAGCGTCGTCGTCGGATTGTGCTGATAGAACTTGCGATCCTTGAATTGATCCGGCACGGTCTCCGGCGGTCCGAAATTGACCATGTCCAGGGCGCCAATCGAGACGACTTGCGGTATGCCCTTGCTGCCTGCCGCCTCCAATCGATGCGGCCCGGCACTGAAAATGCCGCCAACCAGTTCATCCGCCAATTCCGTTGTCGTAATGTCCGCCACCGCATGAATGTAACCGGCACGAATCAACTCTTCCATGGCCATGCCGCCGGTACCTGTCGCATGAAAAACAAGTACGTCATAGCCTTTGGCTTCCATCGTTTCCCTGACTCGTGTCACGCATGGCGTAGTCACGCCAAACATCGTCATGCCGATCGTTTTCTTGGCGTCCGTTTCAGGCTGTTCCTTTTGCATGCCTTGGATCATGCCTGCCAACCCGTAGGCAGCATTGCGCAAAATTCGGCTGGACAGCCGGTTGATCCCTGCAATATCGACGACGGAATACATCATGGTGATGTCTTTTTCCCCGACATAGGGGCGGGTATTGCCTGAAGCGACGGTCGAGACGAGCAGTTTCGGGATGCCGATCGGAACCGCTTTCATTGCAGAGGCGGCAACAGTTGTTCCGGCTGTACCTCCCATGCCAAACACACCGGCAACCTGGCCTGACGCCAGAAGTTCCTCCATGACAAGCGCAGCGCCCCTGGTCATGGCCGCCACCGCAGTGCCGCGATCATTTTGGCTGCGAAGCGCTTCCAGGCTTGTCCCCGCCAGTTGTGCAAGTTTTGCGCTCGGAATGTCCGGCTGGAAGACCGGCGTTCCCAACACGCCCGTGTCAACGACCAGTGTCGGGACACCCGCTTCCTCCAATACGGTTTTTACAAACTGGTATTCGCTGCCCTTCGTATCCAGCGCTCCGATCAATACCGCTTTTGGCGTGTTTTGGTTGTCCATTGTCTTCAGACTCCTTTCCTTTCCGGTTGTCATCTATGCAAGCATCGCTTCGAAAAACTTTTTGGATCGGCGCATCACCTCCACGGCCCCCCATTGTTTGTCCGCCGGGTCCAATTCATGAAAGTGGGTATCAATGGTCATGATGGCATCCGGGTCATGTTTGGCAATCGCCTTCAGCAGGGGCATATGATCGAAATCATCGATATCCGGAATCGCAACATTCCGATAGACGCCGGAAGGATTTTGGACCGTTTCCGAACCGGGAACCCGATAGGCTCCCTTCAGATGGGTGCCGCCGAGAGACCCTTTGATAAGCTCGTAATCGGCTACTGTCGGATACGTACCTGCCCGCCATTGGTTGACGATGTCCCAATTGATGCGCAGATTCGGATGGTTCACTTTCTCAAGCAGAATGGCAAACTCCTCCGCCTTGTTGGCCAGTGACGGCGGTTCATTTTCCACCAATGCGATCACGCCCCGCTTGGCGCCATGTTCCGCAAGTTTTCGCAACGCCTCTGCGTTATGCGTCTGCTGTTCCTCTTTTTCGTGGTCCGGCAATTTGAAATAATTGCGTGTCCTGTACAATGTGTTGATCCGGATGCAGCTTGCGCCAAGGATTTCGGCCGTATCACACAACCGGTCGAATTCACGCAGGGTGAATGCATGGTACTGCTCGTCATACTTGTTGTAACGGTGCGGGCCAAAATGTGAAATGGGATAGATGGCCCTGGAGACGAGTACGCATGCCTGCAAGCCGTAATGGTCAAGCATTTTCCTGATCTCTTTGGCCTTTCCGGTGCCAAGGCTGTCTACGGTATCGCCATCCAGCTTGTCTCGCAAGTCCACGTACCGGAAACCAAGTTTCTGCATCGTTTGAAGCGCCTCTTCCAATGAGTCCAAGAACAACATGTCGCTAATCGCGGACAACTTCATTTTGCGTTGCTCCCTCCTTTATGGACGTTGGTGTTGTTTCGTTCATAATCGATGGTACATGCCCGTTTAAGGCAAACAAAGGGGACAAAACAAGGATAAAGGTGGGCAAATGGTCGATTCGCCTGCCGTCCAAACAACGACCAAATGTCCACCTTTATCCTTCATTTGACCCGTTGAATCAACAAATCAATGGTTTTATCCTATCATGTAAGCACTTACAACATGCTTGCAATATGAATCAGGGGGTAGGATTCCGCGTGATGAACAATCTTGTTGTCAGTCCTTGCTGCAATCCGGAAATGGACTTGGAAACCGCGCTGTCCACTTATGCCGAAATTGGCTATTCCCGATTGGAAGCGTTTACTTCCTGGGTAAAGTCTGCACTCGATTACAATGTGGATCCGGCCTATTATCTGAATCTCGCCAGCAAATATGGCATGTCGTACTACTCCGTACATTTGCCACGCATTACCGACGACCTGGAAGCTTCGGTGAAAGAAGCGGTCAAGGCGGCACACTTTGCAGCGGCATTGGGGGCAGAAATTGTTTTGTACAAAGCCGATTCACGCGAAGCCTGCATCCGCGGCGCCAAACTTTTTCTCGACGCCACCCAGCATCTGCCCGTCACGCCGGTGTTGCAGAATCATGTCGGCACTCCGATTGAGACGATTGCGGATTTCCGGGATGTGATCAATGGCATTGCGGACCCGCGAATGAAAACGCTGCTGGAAGTCGGACACTTCCATTCGGTTGGCGTAACATGGCGCGAAGGTTACGAACTGCTTGGTGAAAGCATCGCGCTGATTCACATTAAAGACCAGATCGGCACCCAGTCCGTCGCATTTGGCGCGGGAGAGGTGGATTTACCGGGACTCTTCGCGCAGATGAAAGCCGCTGGCTATACCGGCAAATACGTTGTGGAATTTGAGGTCAAAGACCGAGAGAATACGCTGAAATACTTGCGGGATGGGCTGGAATATTTGCGCAAGATCAATTAGCGGAGTTCATTTCGTTTTGGTAGTGCAATCATTTCCAGCGACGTTGCGGCCAATTTCGGATATGATGAGAGACAAGAGCAACTTAAGGAGAAATCGACTGCATGTTGATATTCAGAAAGAAGATTTTTTCCAAACTGCTCGTTTCCTTCGTTGCAGTCTCGATTCCTATGCTGATATTTGTGGGATTCATCAGCTTTTCCTACTCCAGCAAGGCCATCAACGATCAGCTTGACAAACAGGCCGAAATGGTCATGGAACAGAAGCTGAACGCACTGACGCTGTTTTTTGAAGATCTGAGGCGGATGGAATATATCATCTCCATTAACCGGGACTTTTCACGCTTTCTCAGTTTTACGGGAAATGACGACCAATACTACCGTTTTTTTGTTGAGCTGGATCCGATCGTCAATGCGCTGGAAACCATTCGTCCTGAAACCGTCGGTATTACCGTCATCAATGCCAAGAACCAGGTCTATTTTTATGGTTATACCTACAATCACGAAGCAGGTTCATTTTCCGATTGGCCCTGGATGCCTGATCATACTGAACTGGACGGCAAGCCATTTCTCAGCGTTCCGCATGACAGACCTTATTCACTCAGGGATCAAAACCGGCAAGTATTTTCCTATGTGCAGCGATTCTGGAGTTTGTCCTCGAATGCGGAAGGCTTGCTGATTTTCGATTTTCCCGTGGACGTGCTGGGACAATTGCTGGCCCAGGATGCCCATCCGCTGGATTCGGGTACGCTCGTCATCGATCAGGATAATCGCCTGATTTATCCGTCGGAGTCGGCCGTGTTTGCGAAAACCGATTCATTTGCGGAATTGGCTCCCCATATCGTTGCTTCCGACGGCAAAACATACCGCATGTTTTACAAGACCGATCCGTTTTCCGGGTGGACCATTGCTTCCTATTTTTCGGAAAAAAGCCTGTACCAAACAATTGCACAATACCGCAATGTTTTGATCGGCTTTTTGCTCGCAAGCGTTGTGATCTGTCTAATCGCTTCTTTGATTCTGTCGTTCCGGATTGCCCACCCGATCATGACGCTGGTGCGCTTGATGAAGGATGTGAAAAGAGGTGATCTCGACCAGCAAATCGTCGTCAAGCAGCGGGATGAAATCGGCCAGCTCGGCATCGAATTCAACCGGATGATCCGGCATATCCAAAATCTGATCGCCAAGGTGTACGAACAGGAAAAGGAAAAACGAGCCGTCGAAATATCGGCCCTTCAGGCACAAATCAATCCGCATTTTCTTTATAACACGCTGGAGGCGATCAATTCGCTGGCCCGCATGAACAAGCAGCATGATATCAGCAAGCAAATCGCCCTGCTCGGCAAGCTGTTGCGTTTCAGCATCGCGACATTCAAGGAATTTGTGCCGTTCGAAAAAGAACTCCAGTACGTCGAACAGTATTTGCTGATCAACAAATTGCGCATGAAAGACAATGAATTTGACTTTTCGCTGCGGTTTGACGAAGAACTCATTCAGCTATACACCATTAAATGGATTCTGCAGCCCATTGTCGAAAATGCGATCTTGCACGGACTAGAACCTGCGGGAAGAAAGGGACGCATCGAGATAGAGGGATGCACACGCGGAGATGACGTACTGGTTACCGTCAGGGACAATGGGGTCGGAATCCCCGCGGAAAAGCTGCAACAAATCCGTTATGAACTGGAACACCATTCCGAAACGATGACCAAATACGGGAACAAAGTCGGCCTGTTTAATGTTCAAACGCGCATTCGCCTGCATTATGGCCCAACCTACGGCATTTCGATTGACAGTATCCCGGACGAGTGGACAACCGTCCAAGTTCTCATCCCCAGGAGGTCTTCGGATGAATAAATATGCCAAGATGCTTATTGTTGACGATGAACCGCTCGTATCCAACAGTTTGCGTGCATTGGACGAATGGGAAGACATGCATGTCCAGGTTGTAGGAACAGCCCTGAATGGACGGGAAGCGCTGGCCAGGATTGATGAAGAACCGATCGATATTGTATTGACCGATATTCAGATGCCGGACATGGATGGACTGGAATTGCTGCAGGAAATTTATGCACGCAACGCACGCATTGCTGTCATCATCATCAGTGGCTATGAACAATTCCAATATGCCTGCACGGCGCTGAAATACAAGGCCAGAGGCTATATCCTCAAGCCGATCGACACCGATGAACTGTTCTGTATCGTCAAAAATATTTTGTATGAAATGCGCCATACGGAACAACTGTCACATCTAAATGCTGCCGGATCAGTTGCAGATCGCTTTCGTTCGGACAGTACCGGCAATCCGGCCCCTGGCAACAGTTCAACGGGCCCGGAAACGTATCACGAGAAGCTGATCCGGCAGGCAATCGACTATTTGGCGAAAAACCTGCACAAACCGGTCACCCTGAATGAAATTGCAAGCCAGTTTTATTTGACACCGCATTATTTCGGCCAGATTTTCAAAATGGTGACCGGTCAAACTTTCACTGCATACGTGACCAAACTTCGCATGCAAAAAGCATGCGAACTGCTCAAAAACCCAGACATCAAACATTACGAAATATGCCAGCAGATCGGATACTGCGACGTAAAATATTTTACCAAACAGTTCCAGCGCAACTTCAATCTCACGCCGAAAGAGTACAAGCAACTGCACTACAAATCCTGATCATGCGAGCATACCGAATCACAAACAACCGGGGGAGCACACTCCCCCGGTTGTTTTTTCGGCTGCATCACCAACTTTTGCTGCTGCACCGGCCCATATTACCGTATCAGCGCCATCCCGGCCTGTTCGCCCGCGACAACGGCCTGTTCAGACTTCTTTTGCGGTTTGCGCCAATACTTTTCGTTGCCGGGCAACTCGTCAAACCAGGTCGCATCATCCGGACAGTCGAGAATCATGAACTGGCCATACTGGTTATCGCGCGACTGATGGTATTTCAGATATGCCTTGCCGTTTTCAATGGCCAGAATCTCGATTTTGCCGGACGCATGGCTCATGGCCAGCCGAACCCGCTTGCCCAGACCGGACGTGCGGGCTTTCGCCTGTTCGACGATGTTGTACACTTGCACCAGCGGCAGGACGAATGCCCGATTGCCTGCCACCGGACGGTTCACAAAGAAATAATATGGCGTGACACCCGCCCACGACAGCCGGTCCAGCAAATCACCCAGCACTTCCGGATCGTCATTGATGCCTTTCAGCACGGGCGTCTGGTTGACGACGATGGCGCCGGCCTGGTGCAGCGCTTCAAAACCGCGCATCGCTTCTGCCGTAATCTCCCGAGGATGGCAGACATGCGCCATGACGTAAATGCGTTTTTCCGCCGTCGAATATTCCCTGATCATCTCCAGCAAACCTTCATCTTCATAGATGCGCATCGGATTGAACACCGGCAATTTGGAGCCCAGCCGGATAATGTTGACATGGTCGATTTCCCGCAATCGCGCGATGATCGACCGCAATTTCGGCGTCCCCAGCATCAGGCTGTCTCCCCCGGTCAGGAGCACGTTGTTGATTTCCGGATGCTCAGCGATATACCGCAGCCCCGGTTCGACATCGGTAACCGCTTCCTTGACATCGTTGCGGAACAGCCGCTTGCGGAAGCAGTAACGGCAATATGCGCCGCAAACTTCCGACACGATCAGCAAAGCGGTTGTGCTGTACTTGTGCTGGCACCCCGGCACCACATAGTTCGTCTCCTCGTCGGAAGCGTCCCAGCGGCCATATTCCGCAAGCTCATCCGTGTTCGGAATGACCAGTTTGCGGATCGGATCGTCCGGATCGTCCCAGTCGATGAGGTTCAGATAGTAATCGTTGACCCGAAAAACAAATTTGTCCGTAATTGGTTTGAGCGCTTCCCGCTCCTGCTCCGGAATCTGCCGGATTTTGTCCAGGCTGGTCAAATACTTCGGTTTAGCCATTCGCGTTCCTCCTCCGAAAATGGGTTTGATTGAATGCGAGGGCCTTTCCGAAAAAGAAAAAGACCCGTCAGGCGGGTCAAACAAACAGCGAAGACAAGTCGCCGTCCGATTCGGATTGACCCATCCAAGGCTGACGAGGTTAGCTGACGGACTCGGGATAGATGGTTCCCTACGGCCCCATAATGAAGCCGATTCGCCCCTGGTGGTTGGTTCCCCCGCTTCCCGGCCAGAACGGGAATTAAGCCATTTGCACTGGCTGGCAAACTACAATTGCGTCTTTGACTATGTTTACTATAACAAATCATCGGTCAACTGACAACTTTATTTTTTAATTAGAGTTGTTTGTTACATTTTGTAAACAAGCATGCAACAAAAACCCTGCGGGAGGCAGTACCCTCAGCAGGTGCAGGTTTCATCGGGATTCCCGAACGCAGCTTTCGAATCGGCGCGCGGCGTGTTGATAAACTTCTCGGTTCGTTCGCACACTTTGCCGTCACCCACGACCACCAATACATCCCCTTCGCGGATGACCACATGCGGGCCGGGCGAAATAAACACGTCCGTCCCCCGCCGCAGCGCGATGATGGTCGCACCCGTGTTTTGCCAGAACAGCAGATTGCCAATCGTTTTGCCCGCCACCTGGGAATGTTCCTTCACCGTGATTTCAACGGGATTGTAAGGTTTCAGATTTTGCATCCGGTCCGAAGCCTCGATCATCTCGGTCAGCAACGCTTCAAATTTGCGGTCAATCCGGATTTTCTCCTGCAGCAATTGCTGCAATTCCTGTTTCAATGAATACGCCGACTTGAGGTAGTTGTATTTCATGATATATTCGTATGCTTTTTGCCGGGACACAATCGTGATTTCTTTGCCCTGGGATACCGAAACGATGTTTTCATCCTTCAGCAACCCGATCGATTTGCGGATGGTTTCGGGCGAAACATGATATTGCCCTGCCAATAGTGATCTGCCGGAAATTTTGCTTTGCACCGGAAATTCTCCGCTGACGATACGCTGCGCAATGTCCAGCGCAATGGATTTGTAGCTGGCTCCTTCCAACTCCGCCATGCTTCATCTCTACCCCTTACCATTTCGTTAAGCGACAATTCTACGACAAGCATACGGCTTTCCCCGGTCCAAAACAAGAGGAGGCAGCCATGCGCAGGCAGCGGGATACTTTCAAAAAATCAAAAATTTGATGAAACAAATCGTGTTGCGCATGGTATGATACTGATGTATTGTGTTTTTGGCGAATTCAAGAATTTCGTGATTTGAGGAGAATGTGGATGAACCGTGAGCTTCAAACGTTCAAGGCTGAGTTTTTCAAGGCGCTGGCGCACCCGATGCGCATCCGGATTCTGGAAGTGCTAAGCGAAGGCAGCCGGACGGTAAACGAACTGCAAACGATCGTGGGCAGTGAAGGCTCGGCGGTTTCGCAACAATTGGCCGTATTGCGAAACAAAAATGTCGTTTATGGGATCAAGGATGGCACCAATGTCATCTATTCGCTTCGCGACCCGCTCATCAAGGAACTCCTCCAGGTCGCCAAGCAAATTTTCGACAACCATCTGGTGGATGCCATTTCCTTGCTTGAAAACATGCGCAAGACTTAGTCGCCAGTACCGTTTTGGCACAAAAACGGTACGGTTTTTCATCCCTGTTATATTCATATAATCAAATATTTAAATAAGAGGGAATATGAATGAAAGAGTCCGGCAGATTTGCCCAATACTCCATCAAAGACTTGAAACGAGACGCGATTTCGGGCCTTATTGTCGGGATTATCGCCATTCCGCTGGGAATGGCTTTTGCCATTGCCTCCGGGGTCAGCCCGCAATACGGCATCTACACCACCATCATCGCCGGTTTTCTCGTCTCGCTGTTTGGCGGCTCCCGTTATCAAATCGGCGGTCCCACTGGTGCGTTCGTGCCGGTGTTGCTGGCGATTACGCTGCAATACGGATTTGACAATCTGCTGATTGCCGGCATGATGGCAGGGATCATGCTCGTGATCATGGGCCTCTGCAAATTGGGAACGCTCATCCAATACATCCCGCGCCCGGTCACGATCGGTTTTACCGCAGGCATCGCGGTCATCATTTTCACCGGACAGATCGGCAATTTCCTCGGACTCAGCGAATTGCCGAAACACGCGCATTTTTTGCCCAACATGAAAGAGATCGCCAGCCATATTTCCGGCACCAACTGGTACAGCGTCATCACGGCGGCCGTCTGTCTGGCCGTGCTGCTCATCGCGCCCCGGATCGTGCCGAAAATTCCCGCGCCGCTGCTCGGATTGGTCGCGGCCAGCCTGGTTTCCATCCTCTTCTTTCCCGGCCGGGTGGACACCATCGGTTCGGTCTATGGCGCGATCCCCAGTTCGTTGCCCGAATTCCGCATGCCGGATGTCTCCTGGGACAACGTGCAGAATCTGATTTATCCCGCTTTGGTCATCGCCGCGCTCGGCGGCATCGAATCGCTGTTGTCCGCTGTCGTCGCCGACGGCATGACCGGTACCCGGCACAACAGCAACCGCGAGCTGATCGGCCAGGGCATCGCCAATATTGTCACGCCGTTTTTTGGCGGCATTCCGGCAACGGGTGCCATTGCGCGGACGGCCACCAACATCAAAAATGGCGCTGCAAGTCCGCTTTCCGGCATGTTTCACAGCCTGACCGTGCTGCTCGTCCTGCTGCTGTTTGCACCGCTGGCATCGGAAATACCGCTCGCCGCAATTGCGCCGGTGCTGATGGTTGTGGCATGGAACATGTCCGAACGCAAAGAATTTTTGCGCATCGCCATGACCCGGACAGCCGACTCGCTGGTGCTCATCATCACGTTCCTGCTGACCGTTCTCCTCGACCTGACGACCGCGGTCGAAATCGGCCTGCTGCTGGCAGCCGCCCTGTTCGTCAAAAGGATGAGCGAGTTGCTGAACGTATCCAAAGTGCTGCCCGATCCGGATGACAAGCACCACAAAGTGACGCCAAACATGGTGAAAAAAGGTCGCGATTGTCCGCAAATCGCCATCTATACCGTCAATGGCGCCCTATTTTTCGGAGCGGCTGCCCTGTTTCAAAAAACCGTCATGTCGTCGATCGGCTATCGCCCCGGTATCGTGCTGCTCCGCCTCGGGCATGTGCCTTTCCTGGACACGACGGGGGAAGCCATTCTCGCCGGCGTCGTCAAAGATGTCCAAAAAAATGGCGGCATTGTGCTCATTTCGGGCATCCAGCCGCAGCCGCGGGAAGTATTGGCCCGCACCGGACTGGACAAGACCATTGGGCTGGACCACTTTTTTGAACACACGGGAGATGCGATCAATTATGCGATTTCAAAGCTGAACCGCTCACGATGCCTGGGCTGCAAGCATTTCGCTTTTCAGGAGTGCGAAAGCTTGTCGGGACGCTCCCGTGAGCTGGCGTCCCCAGGCAAACCCCTGACCGCGGATGGTTCCTGATGGACCGGTTCCAGGCCGGTATGCGCCAGAAGCCGACCCTCGCGCCACAAGCGCCGGGTCGGCTTCTGGTCTGTCTTCGGCAATCTTCTATCGGGCTATTGCCGTTTCTTTCGTCCGCAATGTCTTGAGCGCGCCGCTCCAGGCAATCAGCTGGTCCAGCATCTCGTTGACCGACGCTTGATGATGCGGCCCCGGCTTGAACACGGAAAAATTCTCGAAATCCGTATACAACGACAGAGCCACCTGTGTCCGGACATCGGCCACCTGCAATTCCCCCATGATCAGCCGCAAATTTTCCACCGCCCTGGCGCCGCCCAGGCTGCCGTATCCGACAAAACCGCACGCTTTGTTGTGCCACTCCCTGGACAGAAAGTCGATGGCGTTTTTGAGCGCACCTGTCGTCGCATGGTTGTATTCCGGCGTTACAAATACGTAACCATCAAAACTTGCAATTTTTTCTGACCAAATCTTCGTATGTTCTTTGGAATATTGCCCCATTGAGGCTGGCACCGGTTCATCCAGCAGCGGCAGATGGAAATCGGCCAGATCCACGATTTCGTACTCGGCATCATTGCGTTTTTTGGCCTGTTCATAGAACCAGCGGGCGACCTGTTCGCCGTTGCGCCCCGGACGCGTGCTTCCGATGATGATCGCTATCCTCAGCATATGAAGAACCTCTCCTTGCATGGACATTTTTGCAAACGCCTTTAGCATGTCCATATTTCCAACTTCACATGCCACAGATTGCCTGTCGAAAGAAAGGGGAAAATTTTTAGGACGCAATACGAAATTCGACAGACTTCAGGGTGATACATATTGTATCATTCGATAGAGATTGTACCCATCGTCGAGGTGATGAAATGATTCCCGTCCAGATTTCCACGCTGCCGATCAAATTGACCTACACCGATCCTGCAGCATCCGCCCAGCTGGCGCATCGGCTGGCCGAATACTTGTCCAAGATTCCGAAAAACCGGCGCATCGTCATCGTTTGCCTGGGCACGGACCGTTCCACGGGTGATTCGCTGGGACCGCTCACCGGAAGCCGGCTGCGCAGCTACTGGTCGGGTGAATTCGATCTGTTCGGGACGCTGGAAGAGCCGGTACACGCCATGAACCTTGCAGAAACGATGGAATTGATCCGGCTCACCTATCACAATCCATTTATCATCGGTGTAGATGCCTGCCTCGGCAAAGCCGAGAGCGTCGGAACCGTCACGGTCGGCGAAGGCCCCATCCGGCCCGGCGCGGGAGTCAATAAGGAATTGCCTCCGGTTGGCGACATTCATATTTCCGGTGTTGTCAATGTCTCCGGTTTCATGGAGTTCATGGTGCTGCAAAATACGCGCCTGCATTTGGTCATGCGAATGGCCGAATTGATTGCGGACGGGCTTTACGGCGCCATTGAAGGGAGCAGCCGCAGCCGGACAAGCTGAAGTTGCCGGACATGCCGGCTTTCATTCCTCCTCGTAGTACACCCGCAGACGAATGTCCTCATCGTAATTGCCGAATCCGGAACCATACAGCGTCAATCCGCCCACATGCGCCGCATCGGCTTCGACCGCAAATCGGAGCGTCCAGAACTTTTCCGCCAGCCGCAAGTCCGCGATGGTCGCTGTCCCCATGGGTTCCCCATCTATAAAAGTGCCCGTTTCATCCACCCGAATGATCTTCCATAATCCAAACTGGTTGACATCGCTGCTCCACCAATCCGGCGTATGGGCACCACGCGCCGTTCTGCCGAAGTCACCCGGACTCGTCCACGTGCCGAGCAGCACGCCGTTGAAATAAAAACGGATGTCCGATGGCCAATGGTCGCTGACACCCGGGGCTTCCGAAGCGATCTCCGCCGCGATTTCCAGCTTGCGCGGCGTCTGGCCAGGCAACAAATAATTGGGCGTCTTGTACTCTACATAACCTCTGCCAAACCAGAGAATGGCGGCATTAACCCGCTCGGGATCGAGAAAATGGCGGGGATCGTCGAAGAGGCCGATCAGTTTCTCCCTCGTCGCGAGCCCGCATGTCGGGTAGACCTCGAACGCCGTATAATGCCCGACAGGTATGGATTGCTCCAGGTATGGACGTTTGTCCGCATGCGCAGGCAATAGGATGGAAATCGCGGTTTCTTTCAGCGTGCACAGCTTGTGCGTGCCGCCGTCCCGGCGAACCCGGCGTGTGCCGATCAGACCGGCGTGTTCCAGCTTGCGGACATGCATCGTCACAATGGCCGGACTCAGTTGCAAGCCCGCAGCCAATTCCTTGACGTTCATCTCCCGCTCCGCCAGCATGGCGAGCATGCGCAGACGGACATCGCTGGCCAATGCTTCGTATAAAGGCAGCCACCGGGCATCCGTATCGGCATACAAAGTCATGGCTGCACCTTCCCTTCCCTCTGCTTTATCTTTAAATTAATATAAACATTAATTTAAAAATTTATCAACTTTCTTTTTATCTGGATATTGCGCAAATATTATGTTGTATTATAAGCTAACATTGTAGGGTGTAAAATATTGGATTAATATTTTTATTAATTCTTGGAGGTTATGAAATGACACTCTCCGCTTCCATGATCGTGGATAAAGATTTTGTCATCGGGCGGGTGGATGACCGGATTTTCGGCTCCTTCATCGAACATTTGGGACGTGCTGTCTATGGCGGGATTTACGAACCCGGACATCCGCAGGCGGATGAACGGGGCTTCCGGCAAGACGTGCTGGCGCTGGTACGCCAATTGCGGGTGCCCATCATCCGCTATCCCGGCGGAAACTTTGTGTCGGGCTATGACTGGCGGGATGGCGTCGGACCCAAGCACCTTCGTCCCCGGAAACTCGATCTGGCCTGGTTTACCGTGGAACCGAACACGTTTGGCATGAACGAATTTGCCGATTGGACGAAGCAGGCAGGCAGCAGCATCATGTGGGCGATCAATCTGGGGACACAGGGCATCGAAGAAGCGCGCCAGGCCGTCGAATACGCGAATCATCCTTCCGGCAGCTATTGGAGCGATTTGCGAATCGAACACGGATACCGGGAGCCGCACGGGATCAAGACCTGGTGTCTGGGCAACGAAATGGACGGCCCATGGCAAATCGGCCACAAGACGGCCGAAGAATACGGCAGGATCGCGGCAGAAGCGGCCAAAGTGATGAAATGGACCGACCCGACGATCGAACTGGTCGCCTGCGGCAGTTCGGGACTGGGCATGCCCACATTTGCCGACTGGGAGGCAACGGTGCTCGATCATACGTACGAGCATGTCGAATATTTATCGCTGCATCAATACTACGGCAATCCGGACAATGATACGCCGACATTTCTCGCCCGTTCCCTGCAAATGGATGAATTCATCCGCAGCGTCATTGCGATCTGTGACTATGTAAAAGCCAAAAAACGCAGCAAAAAGCAGATGTACCTGTCGTTCGATGAATGGAACGTCTGGTTCCACAGCCATGAATCGGACAAGAAGCTGGAGCCGTGGCAGCTTGCGCCGCCCCGGCTGGAAGACATCTATACGATGGAAGACGCGCTTGTCGTCGGCTGCATGCTGATCAGCCTGCTCAAACATGCGGATCGCGTCAAGATTGCATGTCTGGCGCAGCTTGTCAACGTCATCGCGCCCATCATGACAGAAAACGGCGGAGCAGCCTGGGCGCAAACGATCTATTATCCATTCATGCACGCTTCTTTGTATGGACGCGGCCAATCGCTGGTGCCGCTGATTCGGTCACCCAAATATGATACGAAGGAAATCACCGATGTCCCCTATCTGGAGGCGGTTGCCGTCCATCATGAGGAAAACGGGGAATTGACGATTTTCGCAGTGAACCGAAGCCTGGATGAACGCCTGCAATTCGAAGCGGACTTGCGCAGCTTTGGCGCCTGCTCGCTGATTGAACACCTGGTGCTGGAAAACGCCGACCTGAAAGCGGTCAACACGTCCGAAGCGCCCGACCGCGTCAAACCCCATCAAGCCGGCAGCGCCATCGTCAGCGAATCGAAGGTCACCGCATCGCTCTCACCCGCTTCCTGGAACGTGATCCGGGTCCGCGTGTCCTGACCGGGGAGACGTTCGCCAAGACGGCCCGCCTTCCTTTACGTCAGATCGAACAAATCCAGTTGCTCCGGCGATGCCACCAGATTGGGCAATGCTGAAACGGGCTGTCCCAGCAACCGCTGGAACGTTTTGGCATTGCCGGCTGCGTGTCCGCCGGAGTTATTGTTGAAGATGACGCCGACAATCGAACTGGCTGCCTGCAAGTGATTTACAATCGCTTTCCATTCGGTCAGCTCTTGATCGCTATAGTCGTACAAATAGCGAACGGATCGCCAATCTGCACGGCCATTTTGCCGCCAGCCGGCCACATTTCGTCCGTGCATGCGAACCAGCGTGAAAGAAGGATTCGTGGCCACCGGTACGATCGGCACCGATCCGTCTCCGGCCTGCGGCTCGTCACAGACGCTATGAATCCAGCCTTCCTCGCGCATAAATGACAGCGTCTTGTCCCTGTAAGCCGGCGCGAACCAGCTTTGATGCCGGAACTCCAAAGCACATGGAAAATCGCCCATTCGCTTTTTCGTCTCCCGCAGCATGCGCACGTTTTCTCTTGTACAATCGAACCAGGGAGGATACTGGAACAGCGCCGCAGCCAGCTTGCCGGCCGCATGAAGCGGAGCAAGACTCCAGCAGAACGCTTCGTACATCTCTTCATCGCTCGCATAATGGGGCCGCCCCCGCACATGACCGGTCATCCCCTGGTAAGCTTTGACGACAAACCGGAATCCGTCCGGCGTCTCCGCCGCATAACGGGCCATCCGCTCCGGTGGCTGCACCGCGTAAAACGCGCTGTCCATTTCCACGAGGGAAAAATGTTCGGCATATTGTTTCAGCTTGTCCCTGGAGGACGTACCGGGAGCATACAGCGAATCGTGATCTCCCCATCCCGCCAATCCGACGACGATCATGGCGCCCCAATCTCCTTTGGTTATCCATTCGGTTCATCCCTTTGCTATATCCGAGTCTATCGATTTCTCCCCATGTCGGCAAGAACAACCGGGAAACATGCAAATAGCCCTGCGCTGTTCGCAGGGCCAAAGGAATGTTCACGCGAGGCTGGACCTCGCGTTCGCGCGGAGCGTCGTATCTGTTTGTCTCATATGTTTATGGCATCTCATGAACGAAGACGATAAGCCAGGTCACTCCATTGCAACTGCCGGCTGAGCGCCGACGGAGAGGTCCCGCTGTCGATGACGACCGCTTCGATGCCGGCCATATCGGCCCAATCCAGCAGTTGCTCCGACTGCACCCGATACGAGAAACAGGTATGATGCGCGCCGCCAGCCAATATCCATGCTTCGGCGGCTTCCTGCAACGAAGGCAGCGGCTTCCAAAGCACGCGCGCAACCGGAAGCTTCGGCAGCGCCCGTTCGGGCTTCACCGCCTTCACTTCGTTGACAAGCAACCGGAACCGGCTGCCCAAATCGATGATGGACGCATTGATCGCATCGCCGCTGCGGCCATCGAATACGAGTCGGGCCGGATCAGCTTTACCGCCGATGCCGAGCGGATGCACTTCAATTCGCGGTCTTCCGTCGGCAATCGTCGGGCACACTTCCAGCATATGCGCACCGAGCACCATTTCATTTCCCGGCTCCAGATGATACGTATAATCTTCCATGAAGGACGTGCCTTCACCGCCAGCCATCGTTTTCATGACGCGTACAAGCGCCGCCGTCTTCCAATCCCCTTCTCCCGCGAAGCCGTAGCCAGCCGCCATCAGCCGCTGCACCGCCAATCCGGGCAACTGCTCCATGCCATGCAAATCTTCGAATGTTGTTGTAAATGCGCCAAATCCGCCGTCTTTCAAAAACGTGCCAAGCCCCAGTTCCACCCGGGCCTGGTAGCGCACATGCGACCAAGCTACCGATTCCCGGACTTGCTTCGAAATTTCATACTGATCCACATATTCCCCGAGCAGACGGTCTACATCCGCGTCGGGAATATCTTTCATCACGTCCACCAGATCACCGATGCCGTACCCGTTGACCGACCAGCCGAAGCGAATTTGCGCTTCCACCTTGTCGCCTTCCGTTACGGCCACTTCCCGCATGTTGTCGCCGAACCGGGCCACCTTGAGCTTTTGGCTCTCGCTATGTGCGAACGCCGTCCGCATCCATACGCCAATCCGCTGGCGCACCGCCGGATCTTCCCAATGACCGACCACGACTTTGCGGGCCACGCCAAGGCGTGTGCCGATATGGCCAAATTCACGGTCGCCATGCGCCGACTGGTTCAAGTTCATGAAATCCATGTCGATGGTGTCCCATGGAATATCCCGGTTGTACTGCGTATGAAAATGAAGCCAGGGTTTGCGAAGTGACGACAGGCCGGCAATCCACATTTTGGCCGGAGAGAACGTATGCATCCACAAAATCAAACCGATGCAACGATCATCAGCATTGGCTTCCAGACACAACCGGCGGATGTCTTCCGGTGTCGTCAACACCTCTTTGCAAATGATTTCGAACGGTAATGCGGAATCATCGTTCAACCCTGCCGCCATCGTTGCCGCATGACGACGGACTTCCTCAATGGCCTCCGCTCCGTACAGATGCTGGCTGCCTGCCACAAACCAAAATGTGCTGCCCGAATGGACTTTGGACATGCAGTTTTCCTCCTCTCAGGATTCACGACGCACCACAGATTCTTTTAACGCTTTCAGCCGTTTCATCACGTCATTGCCACCGCGCCCGAATTCGTCGTGCAGCCGATTGTATTCCGCATACAGTTGATCATAAATAGCGACATTGGCGGGATTTGGCTTGAACGACTCCTCCCGCACACGTCCCATCACCCGGGCAGCCTCCACGATGGAATCGTAACCGCCTGCCTGGCTCCCCGCCGCCACCGCGCCGAACATCGCGGCGCCGAGTGCCGGTGTCTGCCGCGAAGCCGCGACTTTGATTTCCCGGTTCGTCACGTCAGCATAAATTTGCATAAGAAGCCGGTTTCGCTGCGGCAATCCGCCGCAAGCATACAACTCCTCGACCGGGACACCATTGTGATGGAACGCTTCCACGATTTTGCGCGTACCGAAGGCCGTCGCTTCCACCAGGGCGCGGTACACTTCTTCCGGTTTCGTCTGCAGCGTGTAACCGATCATCAAACCGGTCAAATCGGTGTCGACCAATACGGAACGGTTGCCGTTCCACCAGTCCAGCGCAAGCAAGCCGGTCTCCCCCGGCGCATATGCGGCCGCCCGGCGTTCCAGCCATTGATGCACGCCAATGCCTTCCCGCTCGGCCGCTTCCTTCACATAGGCCGGTACAGCCTGCTCGACAAACCAGCCAAAAATGTCGCCCACCGCCGACTGGCCTGCTTCATAACCAAAATAGCCGGGAATGATGCCGTCCTCGACGACGCCGCACATGCCTTCGACCGCTTTCTCTTCCGTACCGAGCAACATGTGGCAGATGGAAGTTCCCATCGCCATCACCATTTTGCCGGGCGTCACAACACCCACTCCCGGTACAGCCGCATGCGCATCCACATTGCCGACGGCGACCGCGGTCCCCGGCACCAGATCCAGCAGCACTGCCATCTCCGGCTTCAGGCCTCCCGCTTTGGTGCCGGGCGGCACGACTTGACCGCGCAGCTTCGTACTCGTCAAATGAGCCAACCGGGGGTCAAGGGCGGCGAAAAAGTCCTGATCCGGATAGCCTTCCCGCTTGTGCCAGATCGCTTTATAGCCTGCCGTACAGCTATTGCGAACGTCCAGGTTGCCCGTCAGTTGCGCGATCACCCAATCCGTTGCTTCGAGGAACAGATCGGCATGTTCATAGACTTCCGGCGCCTCATTCAAAATTTGCCATATTTTGGCGATCATCCATTCGGACGAAATTTTCCCGCCATAGCGGGGCAAAAACGTCTCGCCTCGTTCGGCCGCAATCCGGTTGATCCGGTTGGCTTCGTCCTGTGCGGCATGATGCTTCCACAATTTGACCCACGCATGCGGATTGTCTCGCCACTCTGCTTGCATGCACAGAGGCACGCCTCTGGCATCCACCGGAAGCATCGTGCAAGCCGTAAAGTCTATCCCCAAACCGATGACATCTCCGGGATTCACGCCGGATTGTTTCAATACCTCCGGCACGGAAATACGCAGCACTTCCAGATAATCACCCGGATGCTGCAACGCCCAGTCCTGCTCCAGCCGGATCGCCGAACCGGGAAGCGATTCGTCGATGACGCCGTGGGGATAAGGCGTAACATGTTCTGCAACTTCCTGACCGTTTGACAGATCCACCAATACTGCGCGACCCGATTCGGTTCCGAAATCGACGCCTATTGCATATTTCCGGGGCATCATTTGCACCTCCTGAAGAGATTGGATACGCTGTTTTCCTCATTTCGACTGCCCATAATAGGCATTTGCACCATGCTTGCGCAAAAAATGCTTGTCAAGCAATGCCTGGTCGATTGCACTGGCAGCAGGATTTAGCGCCAGCGTATGAATGGCCATTTTGGCCACTTCCTCCAGCACGACGGCATTATGCACCGCCTCCTGGGCGTTTCTCCCCCAGTTGAAAGGCGCATGGCCATGAACCAGCACTCCGGGCACTTGAAGCGGATCACGTCCCTGAAGCGCTTCCACAATCACTTTGCCGGTCTCCCGTTCGTACGCCCCTTCGATTTCCGATTTCGTCATCGGCCGCGTGCAGGGAATTTCGCCATAGAAGTAATCCGCATGTGTTGTACCGAACGCCGGGATGGGGCGGCCGGACTGCGCCCAACTCGTGGCCCAGGGGGCATGCGTATGGACGATGGCGCCGATGGTGTCAAACGACCTGTACAATTCCAGATGTGTCGGCGTATCGGAAGAAGGTTTGAGCCGACTGTCCACAACGTTGCCGTCCAGATCGACCAGGACGATGTCTTCCGGACGCATCGAATCGTAACTTACGCCACTGGGCTTGATCGCAACAATCCCGCGCTTGCGGTCAATTGCGCTGACATTGCCCCAGGTAAACGTCACCAGTCCGTATTTCGGAAGCTGCAAGTTGGCCTCCCATACTTCCTGCCTGATTTGTTCGTACATTTCCCCCATCTCCCAAATGTGGAGTCCTTAAATTGTATTTTAATTTTATATTTGTACGTACAATTTGGCAATAATTAATCCTCTATATTTATTTGAACGACAACGAAAAAATAAAAAGCGCGAATCGCGGGCGCCATGTGACGCCCGGACTCGCGCTCGGATTGAAATCCGGAACCTTGCCTTATTTGAGATCAAAACGGTCAGCATTCATCACTTTTACCCATGCTTTAACAAAGTCGCGGACAAATTTTTCTTTGTTGTCATCCTGTGCATAGACTTCCGCAATAGCCCGCAGGATCGAGTTGGAGCCAAAGACCAGGTCCACTCTCGTTGCAGTGCGCACCACTTGACCCGTTTTGCGGTCGCGACCTTCATAGACATTCGCATCCACAGGCCGCCATTCGATCCCCATATCCAGCAGGTTGACAAAGAAATCATTTGTCAACACGCCCACGCGATCGGTGAATACGCCGTGTTTCGTGTCGCCGTAATTCGTGCCCAATACGCGCATGCCTCCGACGAGCACGGTCATTTCAGGCGCAGTAAGGCCCAGCAGTTGGGCTTTGTCCAGCAGCAGTTCTTCCGCGCTTACGCGATATTGTTTCTTCAGGTAATTGCGGAAACCGTCAGCGACCGGCTCAAGCACGGCAAAACTTTCGACATCCGTCTGTTCCTGCGTGGCATCTCCGCGGCCGGGAGCAAACGGGACGGTCACCTCAAAACCTGCATCCCGCGCCGCTTTTTCGACTGCTGCGCTGCCGCCCAGCACGATCAGGTCAGCGATGCTCACTTTTTTGTCCAGCTCGGCTTGCAATTTTTCCAGTGTGGCAATGACTTTGGAAATCGACGTTTGTTGGTTCACTTCCCAGTCTTTTTGCGGTGCAAGACGGATCCGGGCGCCATTGGCTCCGCCGCGATAATCCGAACCGCGGAACGTGCTGGCCGATGCCCAGGCCGTCGTAACCAGTTCGCTGACCGTCAGTCCCGTTGCCAAAATTTTTGCTTTGAGTGCTGCAATTTCATCTTCGGACAACGTGTAATCGACCTTCGGGATCGGGTCTTGCCAGATGAATTCTTCCTCCGGCACTTCCGGACCCAGATAGCGCGAACGGGGTCCCATGTCGCGGTGTGTCAGCTTGAACCAGGCCCGCGCAAACGCATCGGCGAATTCATCCGGGTTGGCGTGGAAGCGGCGGGCGATTTTTTCATATTCGGGATCATGCCGCAAAGCCATGTCCGCCGTCGTCATCATCGTTGGCACGCGAATGGAAGCGTCTTCGGCATCGGGCGCCAGGTCTTTTTCCGCCGGATTGACCGCCATCCATTGATAGGCGCCTGCAGGACTTTTGGTCAGCCACCATTGATAGCCAAACAGCATATCGAAATAGCTGTTGTCCCACTGGGTCGGCGTCGGCGTCCAGGCTCCCTCGATCCCGCTGGTGATGGTGTCGCGGCCTTTGCCGCTGCCATGGCTGCTGATCCAGCCAAGTCCCATCGCTTCCAGTGGCGCCGCTTCCGGCTCGGGTCCCACCAGGGATGCGTCGCCGGCACCGTGTGCCTTGCCGAACGTATGGCCGCCGGCGATCAGCGCGACGGTCTCTTCATCGTTCATGCCCATGCGCTTGAACGTTTCGCGGATGTCGCGTGCGCTGGCCACAGGGTCCGGATTGCCGTTGGGCCCTTCCGGATTGACATAGATCAGGCCCATCTGCACGGCAGCAAGCGGATTTTCCAGTTCCCGGTCGCCCGTGTAACGATTGTCGCCCAGCCACTCTTTTTCCGAGCCCCAGTAGATGTCTTCTTCCGGATGCCAGACGTCCGCACGTCCTCCGCCAAAACCGATCGTTTTGCCGCCCATCGATTCGATGGCCACATTGCCCGCCAAAATGAACAAGTCTGCCCAGGAAATTTTGTTGCCGTATTTTTTCTTGATTGGCCATAGCAACCGGCGCGCTTTGTCCAGGTTCGCATTGTCCGGCCAGCTGTTCAGCGGCGCAAATCGCTGCGTACCGGTTCCCGCGCCGCCACGGCCGTCAGCCGTGCGGTACGTACCCGCAGAGTGCCAGGCCATGCGGATGATGAGCGGACCATAATGGCCGTAATCGGCCGGCCACCAATCCTGGCTTGTCGTCATCAGTTCGGCAAGATCTTTTTTGAGTGCAAAATAATCCAGCTTCCGGAATTCCTCCGCGTAGTTGAAATCTTCATCCATCGGATTGGATTTCCGGTCATGCTGGTGCAAAATGTTCAAATTCAGCTGGTTGGGCCACCAGTCTTTGTTTGACGTGCCGGTCAATGCAGGCGAAGTCGCTCCGCCATGATGAAACGGACATTTTCCTGCGTCTGCAGCAGTTCTTTCTTCCATTGTACCCTCTCCCATCTGAATTATATTAACTTCTAAATTAAAATTAATCTAATTTCAGTTATAGAGGATTTGGCGGAAGAAATCAACCTTGAACTGCACGGTTCCAGATATTGTCCAGTCATCTGCGATGGATGTCTGAACGTTTCCATACGTATGCTGTACCGGCGAAAATTATGATGGACAGGCATCACCGATCATTTTACAATCTGGCGGTCGAATGGCGTACCACCAATTCCGGCGCATATACAACATCACCCGCGGGGGCGTTCGCGTGGCTGTTCATCAATCCGATCAGCAATTCGGCTGCCTTCACGCCCAATGCAAACTTGGGATGGGATACGGTCGTCAATTTGGTTTCCGTCGCCGTCGCCAAAAACGAATCGTCAAATCCGACGATGGACAGGTCTTCAGGCACGCGCAAACCCGCCTGTCTGATCGCTTCCAGCAACCATACGGCAAGTTCGTCATTGTAGCAAACAAACGCCGTCGGACGGTCTTCCCCCGGCGCTTGCAGATAAGACAGCGCCCTTTGATAGGTTCGGTCTCTCTTTTCCTCTGTCGTATATTGAAAAACGGCATCGGGGCGCAACGGAATCGCATACTCGCGATGGGCTTGCATGAAACCGCGAAGCCGCAAAACGCCTTGCAGGTCGTCCGTCTTGAAAAAGCCGGCAATGTGGCGGTGTCCCAGTTCGATCAGATGGCGGGTCGCCAGGTAGCCGCCTTTTTCATCATCCACGATCACGCATGGACAATTCAGTTCGGCATATCGGGCATTGATCATCACATAGGGAATCCGCAATTGCTCCAAAGCCAGAAAACAGTCCAGATTCATGTTGCCTTGCGCGCTGCGGGTCGGTTCGACGATCAGGCCCCGGATGCGGCTGTTGGTCCACTTGATCAGATGTTCCCGTTCCTTCCCCTTGTCGTTATCCGTACTGGTCAGCATCATCGGATAGCCGGCCGCACGAAAAGCGGACTCCGCACCGCGCACGATTTCCGGAAAAATGTAATCGGAAATGTACGTCGTGATCACCCCGACCGCCGGCATATCGTCCGGGTGGCTTTTTGCCGGTTCGGCCACATAGGTTCCGCTGCCCTGGACGCGATACAGCCGTCCCTCCTGCACCAGCGCGCCAATCGCCTGGCGCACCGTCTGCCTGCTCAAATCGAATCGCTCGGCCAATTCGTGCTCGGTGGGCAGACGATCGTTCGGCTTATATGTCCCCTCATCGATCCAACGGACGATTTCGGCTTTCAATCGTTCGTGTTTGGGTTTGACATGTTCTCGCAATGGCATTGCTCCTTGTCCACATCATCCCGTTTATCGTAACAATGAAATTCGGACCCGGCAAGTCGGGTATCGCCGCGAAGCGGACACTGCACAAGCGGCGATGGACACCGATCAACCTTCATGCCCCCGGAGTCGATGAGAAGATTATCATTGATTTCTCATATATAGCAGAAAAATCCGCGATGACGGGTTTTTTTCTCTCCGTGGAAATTATTATGAAATTTCTATTGTGATACGATTGGTTACAGTTGAGCACGAATCAAAATCGTTCTGGAGGGATTATCAATGGTGGTTGCTCATTCCCGAATTCGCAAGTCTATCCTGTTCATGCTGTGCATGGCGGTCGCGGCCGCGTTGTTCGGTTTCGGCCACGCTTCCCGGGCGAGTGCAGCAACGAAGGCGGACAGCGTCATTTGGATCGGCAAGCAATACCTGGGCGTTCCCTATCAATATGGCGCGCCGTCCGGTGTAACATATGCGTTCGACTGCTCATCCTACACGCAATACGTGTTCAAAAAAATCGGCATCTCGCTGCCGCGCACAGCTGCAGAACAGGCGACCAAAGGATATTGGGTATCCAAAAGCAACCTGAAAAAAGGCGACCTGGTCTTCTTCAATACCTCTTCCACCGGCAAGATCAGTCATGTCGGCATCTATGCGGGCAACAACCAGATGCTTCATGCATCCAGTTCCGGCGTCAAATTGACCAACATGAACACCTGGTACTGGAATTCGAAATACGTGACTGCCCGCCGTGTACTGTAAGCAGCGGGAGATGTTCCGATAATACGACAAGCGCGCCGACAGATGGCAGGTCCCTGCGATCGTCCGGCGCGTTTTTGTCATGAAGCCAAAAAACCGGCCACGACAAGCAGCAACACCAATTCCAGCAATTCATTCAAAGCCCCGTACACGTCACCGGTAAGGCCACCCAGTTTGCGGGATACCAGCAGCGAACAGATGCCGCCCACCATGAAAACCGCAGCCGCCATCGAGAAGCTCCACAGCATGGTTGCCCGCGGTGCAAACAATCCTGAACCGTGCAGTCCGACCATCGTGATGGCGAAAGCCAGCACAATCGCTCCCAGCGCATGTCTCTTGCGGACCGACCGGAACCATTGGCCAAGACCGCCTCCTTGGCGTGCATAGGGCCACCACACGATTGCCGCAGGCAGAAACGTGCGGCTCCATACCGGCAACAGCGCCAGCAGCCATAGTGCGATGCTGTCGGCATGCGCTTCAACAGGCGTCAACAAGCTGATCAATAACGACCATTTCAACAACAAATAAAGCACACATGCGATGACGCCCATGGCACCAACCCGGCTGTCCTTCATGATTTCGAGCATCCGCTCGCGCGACCGGTGGCTGAGCAGGCCGTCCGCCGTATCCATCAGCCCGTCCAGATGCAGGCCACCCGTCAGCAACACCCAGATGCACAGCAGCAAGGCCGCATTCACCGGGGCAGGAAAAACAAAGGATGCGCCATAGCCGATTCCAGCAACCATGCCGCCAATGACCAGACCGGCTGCCGGATAAAACACCGTACTGCGTCGGAATACGCCGGGGTCATCGGCCACCTGCACGGGGATGGGCAATCTGGTCAAAAATTGCAACGCGGCAATGAACGCCCGTCCAGGCATGATCAATCGTTGCGCCAAGCGACGAATGCCTCGCATGACAAACCCCCCTGCAACAATAGAATCGATGACGATAAGGAGAGGCAGCATCCCGTTTCCCCCATGGGATCAAACATCGGCTCGCTTTTTCGATTCCGGCAACCGGTAGGCGAGTTGTTTCAACGCAACGGGGATGCCCGCCGTAACGAGAAACACCTCGTCGCAAATGGCGGCCAGCCGCTGGTTCATCCACCCGGCCAGATCGCGGAATCGCCTGCCGAGCGGATACGCCGGGACGATGCCGTCGCCGACTTCATTGGTTACGGCGATCACCGGGATACCTGCAGCGGACAGTTCGACAAATGCTGCAGCCAGTTCATCCACTTTCGCCTGGACGATGGCATCGGCATCCGGTTCCCGTTCCAGGCGAAGCAGCCAATTGGACAGCCATACCGTCAGACAATCGATCACCAGCACCGGACCCGGCCCGGTCCCGGTACTCCGCTCACGGGACCGCGGGTCTGCCCGATCCCCGGATGCCGGACCAAGGGCAGCCAGGCATCCGGCCAATGCACCGGTCAATTCAAAAGGTGCTTCGATAGTCCTCCAGTTGAACGCGCCCGTCTCCCGGCGCAACCGGTGCCTGCTGATCCGTTCCCGCATTTCGTCATCCAGCGCTTCCGCCGTAGCGATATAGATGCCGGTTGACCCCACAGATGCCGCCAGACTTTCCGCAAAACGGCTTTTGCCGCTTCTTGCCCCGCCCGTTACCAAAATCGCCATTTTGCCGCTTCCTTTCCCGCATGATCACTTCGACACGCCCGCACTTTCGAATGTCGCCATCTCATTTACGATTTTGACCGCCGCATCCAGGAGCGACATCGCCAGCGCAGCGCCAGTGCCTTCCCCAAGCCGCATGTTCAACAGCAGCATCGGCTCCGCTCCCAGCAATTGAAGGGCAGCGCGATGGCCCGGTTCCTCCGACAGGTGGGAGGCCACGATGAACGCGTTGGCCGGCGGATGGAGTCTGCATGCGGCCAGTGCCGCCACCGTCGCGATATATCCGTCGATGACGACCGGACAGCGGCAGGATGCGGCGCCGAGTACGACGCCAATCAGCCCGGCGATTTCCAGCCCGCCGACTTTGGCCAGCACGTCGATCGGATCATCTGCATCCGGCTTGTTCAGCGCGATGGCCCTTTCGACGACCAACCGTTTCCGCGCAAGCGCCTCATCCCCGATGCCGGTGCCGCGGCCCACCGTCTGCTCCGGCGGGAGCCCGCCCAGCACAGACAGCATCGCGGCGCTTGGCGTCGTGTTGCCGATACCCATTTCACCCGTCGCAAAGACACCATAACCTTGCGCGGCAAGTTGCCGGACGACTTCAATGCCCGTTTCAATCGCGGCAACCGCTTCTTCACGGGTCATGGCCGGCCCCAGTGCCATGTTGCCCGTACCCGGACGGATTTTGCGCCGCCAGAGCCGCTCGTGCGCCACTTCCCCCTTCACGCCGATGTCCACGCAGATGACATCCGCGCCGACATGGCGCCCCAGCACATTGACCGCCGCGCCGCCATGCAGGAAATTCAGCACCATTTGCGGTGTTACCTCCTGGGGAAAAGCGCTGACGCCTTCTTCGCATACGCCGTGATCGCCGGCCATGACCACAATCGCCTTGGTTCTTTCCGCAAGCGGGAACCTGCCGGTCATTCCGGCGAGCCGAATAGCCAATTGTTCCAGCTTGCCGAGACTGCCCGGCGGTTTGGTCAGCTGATCGATATGCGCTTGTGCCTGCTGCATCGCCTCCGCATCCAGTCCACCAATGGTTTCCAGTGTTGATTTCAATGTTTCAATCTTCATTTCATCCTTTCGTTTCAATGCCATCTTCCCTGTTCCTTCATGCCACCTGACAACGGCGACAACATCATTTGCGGATGCTTGCCGACCGGATGTTCGATGATCGTAGGCATTACGCCGTACACTTTTCGGATCAACTCCGCGCGCACAATTTCCCTTGGCGTACCGGTCGCAACGATCCTGCCCCCTGCCAGCATCACCAGCCGGTCGCAATACAGCGAAGCAAGATTGAGATCGTGCAGCACCGCCACTACTGTCATGCCCGTCTCCTGCTGCCAGTGGCGGATGCGGTCCATCAACATGATCTGATGGCCGATATCCAAGTACGTCGTCGGTTCGTCGAGCAGCAGCACCTTCGGCTGCTGGGCAATCGTCATGGCCAGCGCCACCCGCTGCCGCTCGCCTCCGCTCAATTGCGAGACGGGACGGGTTGCCAGGGCGGCCAGCCCCAGACTGTCCAGAATCGAAGAAATAAGCGCATCAGATTCGCCAGGTTCATTTCCAAACCAGGTCTGGTGCGGATAGCGTCCCATTTCAACGACATCCCGCACGGTGAAAGCGATGGGCGGAATGGCACCCTGCTGCAGGACAGCCATCACCCTGGCCAGCGATTTGCGCGTGTAAGACGAAAGCGGCTTGCCGTCCAGCCAGATTTCTCCTTCGTCCATCCGCTCCACGGCAGAGAGCAGCCCGATGAGGGTCGATTTGCCGCTGCCGTTGGGTCCGACAATGCCGACAAATTCTCCGCAAGCCACCTCAAAATCGATGTCGTGCAACACGCGGGCGCCCGAATACGATTTGCCCAGTTTCGATACGCGGATCATTACAGCCTGCTCATCCTCCCGCCGTTTTTTTGTTTTTCCGGAGCAGATAGACGAAGAACGGCGCGCCGAGACATGCGGTCACGACACCCAAAGGAATTTCTGCCGATCCAAGCGCCGTACGCGCAATCGTATCGGCCGCCAGCACATAGATGCCGCCATAAAGCGCCGCAAGCGGCAACAGCAACCGATAGTCCGGCCCTACGGCCAGACGCACGAGATGCGGCACCACCAGACCGACAAATCCGATGGTACCGACAATCGATACCGACGCCGCCGTCATCAGCGTGGATATCACCAGCACGAGGAGCCGCGTCCGCTGCACCCGGATGCCCAGATGCGCGGCCTGACGTTCACCCAGCGCAAAGATGTTCAGGGTCCGTCCGCAAGCGATCAAAACAATCGCGCCAAATGCCAGATAGGGAGCGAGCGCCCCGACAAACGGCCAGCCGCGGTAGGCGAGACTGCCCATTAGCCAGAACACGATTTCGTTGATGACTTTGTCGGACATCGCAACCATGAATGACACGATGGCACCGAGAAACGATGAGACGACGACACCGGAGAGGATCAACGTTTCCAGATGGAATCTGCCGTTGACATTCGCCAGCCGGATGACTATCGCCAGGCTCGCCAATCCGGTTGCAAATGCAACCAGCGGAATGCTCCACTGTCCGAACAAAAACGCATGCAGACCAAACAGGATCATCAACGATGCGCCAACCGCTGCCCCGGAAGCTACGCCCAGCGTATACGGATCGGCAAGCGGATTGCGTAACACGCCCTGAAATCCCGCTCCCGCCAGCGACAGGCAGGCGCCCACGAGGAGCGCAAGCAGCACCCGGGGCAATCGCACCTGGAGGACGATTTGTTCAGCCGCTTCCGAACCCTCCGCAGCGATGTAATTCCCCAGCCAGGGGACCTGATGCGCCAAAATGCGCCAGCTCTCCGACACGGGAAGCTGCGAGGAACCAAGCGAAAGACTGGCGACAATTGCAGCCAGCAACAGCCCCAGCCCCACGCTGCCCCATATGACCGCCTTTCGATTCATCGCTGGATGCGCTCCGGATAGATCGCTGCCGCGATGTCCAGCAGACCTTGCGTCAAACGCGGCCCGGGGCGGGACAGCAAATCGTCGTCAATCGCCACCATGCGATTGTTCCGGATGGCGGCGATCTGGCTCCAGCCCGGACGGGACCGAATGAGGGAAGCAAGCGGTTGGCCCGAGTCATCATCATGGATGTCCGCATACAAAATTACATCCGGATCGTCCAGGATGACTTTCTCCTCGCTGATCTGGATCCATCCCGCTTCGTTTCCGGCAATGTTGATGCCGCCGGCCAGCGTGATCAATTCATCCAGATACTCTCCTTTGCCGACCGTCCAGCCGGGCGAGAACTCGAGATACACTTTGCGCTTGTCCGCTTCCCGCAGCGCCGAGACCACATCGGTCACCTGGCGGATGTCGGCCCTCATGCTGGCGACCAGCGCTTCGGCTTCAGATTGCCTGTCGGTGATCAAGCCGATCTGCAAGATGTTGCCCAGGACTTCATCGACGGTAGCCGCTTCCGTCTTGTACAATTGGATGCCCAGCGACCGGAGACGATCGGCCACATCGTTTTCGATGGAGATGCCCCCGATGACCAGATCGGGCCTGGCGGCAATGAGCGCTTCTTCATTCGGGGCGATCACGTTGCCCATTTTCGGCTTGTCGGCCGCTTCCGGCGGATAATTGTCGAAATCGGACACTCCGTAGATTCGATCTCCCAAACCGAGCGCAAACAAGATTTCCGTTTCCGACGGCGATACGGACACGATCCGCTCCGGCGCCCGATGAAACGTCATTTCAAATCCGGTTGCATCCGTCACTTTGAGCGGATAGCTGGTCTCCTTGATGCCCGGGGTTTGCAGGTTGCTTGAGCTGCCATCTTCGGTCGCTTTCCCTTCCTTTTTGTTCTCCGGCAGGTTTTCAGTCGCACCCGGCGTTCCGTTTGCACTGCCGCCTTCTGCCGTAATGCCGTTTCCGCCACATGCCGCAACAACGAACAATAGCAGCAGCCATACAAGGCTGATCCACCTTTTCATGCTGTGTCTACTTCCCTTCCATTCTGGAATGCGAGAATGGCTTGCCGATTGAACGCCCAAACGAACAAAAAAACCGCTTCCGATGACGGAAGCGGGACGAGGACACCAGGAGATACGAAAATAACCCGACTTGCGCCTATCCTTTTCCGCGAAGGACTTCGTTGGCTTTCCGAACAGGCAGGTTTCCTGGCTGACGGGGTTTGGAAAATGATTTTCTCTCCTTCCCATCCCTTGACGGAACAGTGGCATTGCGAGAAAATCCCCCGGATTACAGTGGCGGGACCGCGCCGGATTTGCACCGGCTTCCCTTTTAACCTTGCTGCGAAGCAAGGCACCTGTCGGACGTATTCAATTGTACAAGCTTGTTCTCATGAGCATTATAGACGACCAATCGGAGAAATGGAAGCTTGTTTTTGCAAACAACCGGGCAGCCCATTTGACCATGTCGGGACGCCTGCAAACATGCATGTTGTTCGAATTCCGAATTCAACTCTGCTGTTCATGTCGTTCCGGTGATCCTGCCGTTTGTGTCGTTCCCGCGATGAGATATGTGATTTCAGAAAACTAGATTGATAAATTCGAACATTTTGGTTAATATTAATGTTGATTTAAAACAAATTGTTTTAAAAACAAACAAGGAGTTGACTTCCATGTCCAAAAACCGCCCTTACCGGCTCAATCGCATGTTCAGCAGCAAAGGAAGATGTTTTGACGTTGCCATCGATCACGGATTTTTTAACGAATATACTTTCCTGCAAGGAATCGAGAATATACAGAAAGCGATCCAGACGATTGTCGATGCCAACCCGGACTGCATCCAATTGAGCACCGGCCAGGCGCATTTCCTGCAATCGATTCCCGGCAAACACAAACCGGGTCTGGTCCTGCGCGCAGATGCCGCCAACGTCTATGGTCCCGAATTGCCGAAGTATCTGTTCAGCGAAACAATCAAAAATACGATTGAACAAGCGGTCAAGCTGGATGCGGTCGCCGTCTGCATCAACCTGCTCTTGCTGCCGAACCAGCCGGAACTTCACCACCAGTGCGTACGCAATATTTCGCTGCTCAAATATGAGGCGGAACGCTACGGCATGACGCTGATGGTCGAACCGCTCGTCATGCTGCCGAACGAAGTGAAAGGCGGCTACATGGTTGACGGGGACATCACCAAAATCATGCCGCTCGTCCGCCAGGCGGTCGAACTTGGCGCCGATGTCATCAAGGCAGACCCTTGCGACGACGTGCGCGAATATCATCGCGTCATCGAAGTGGCATCGGGTGTGCCGGTATTGGTGCGCGGCGGCGGCCGGGCCAGCGACGAAGAGCTTGTCCATCGCACGGTGGAATTGATGCGGCAGGGCGCTTCCGGTATCGTTTATGGCCGCAATATCGTCCAGCATCCGAATCCTTCCGCCATGACGCGCGCCATGATGGAAATCGTCCACAACGACGCATCTGTCGAAACGGCGCTGGCGATTTTGCGGGGAGAATCCGTATAATGAAAAGAAAAATCATTCGATTTGGCGTCATTGGTTGCGGGCTGATGGGCCGGGAGTTCGCCAGCGCAGCTGCGCGCTGGTGCCATCTGAACGATCCCCGGATCGACTTCGAACCGCGCATCACGGCCGTTTGCGACGCAAACCCGGAAGCGATCCGCTGGTTCACGGACCATGTGCCGTCGGTGGAAAAAACATATGCCGACTATCGGGACTTGCTGGCCGATGAGAACGTGGATGCCGTCTACTGCGCGGTTCCCCACAATTTGCATGAACGCATTTACGTCGATATCATCCGCGCCGGCAAACATTTGCTCGGCGAAAAACCGTTCGGCATCGACAAAAAAGCGAACGATGCCATCATGAAGGCGATTCGTGAAAACCCGCACGTCGTCGTCCGCAGTTCGTCCGAATTTCCTTTCTTCCCTGGCGTACAACAGATTGTCGGTTGGGTAAACGAAGGACGATTCGGCCAGATTATTGAAGTTGAAGCCGGATTCTGGCATTCCAGCGACCTGGACCCGTCCAAGCCGATCAACTGGAAACGGCGCATCGAAACCAATGGCGAATACGGCTGCATGGGCGACCTTGGCCTGCATGTGCTGCATTTGCCGTTGCGCTTCGGCTGGAAGCCGGTCAATGTGCGTGCGCTGCTGTCCAAAATCATACCGATGCGTCCTGACGGTCGCGGCGGCATGGCCCCCTGCGAAACTTGGGACAACGCAATCCTGGCCTGCGAAGCTGCTGCGGGCGATCAACGATTCCCGATGGTGCTGTCGATGAAGCGGATCGCCCCCGGACATGCGAACAGCTGGTTCATCCGGGTGCAGGGCACCAGGTTTTCTGCCGAATTTACGACCAAAAATCCGAAGCAGGTTGCATCCCTGCCGTACATTTCGGGCGGCCTGCAGGCGTGGCATGTCCTGGATGCGCCATACCAGTCGGCTTATGCCACGATTACGGGCGGCATTTTTGAATTCGGTTTTTCAGATTCCATCCTGCAAATGTGGGCGGCTTTCTGCCACGAAGTCGTACATGGCAGCGAAGGACTGACATTTGGTTGCGCGACGCCGGAGGAAGCGGCAGGCAGCCATCGGGTGTTCACAGCCGCGCTCGAATCCCAGCGTACGGGAGAAACGGTTGCCATAGACTGGGGGGAGTAGGTTGACGCGTCCAACACCGGAAGTCATTGTTGCAGGACATATTTGTCTGGATGTCATTCCGGCCATCGAGGCGAAAAAAAACGGCCTGGACGCATTTCTGGTGCCGGGCAAGCTGATTGATGTCGGTCCGGCGCGCACATCCACCGGCGGCACCGTCCCCAATACGGGACTGGCCCTTCACCGGATGGGATTCCGGACGAGACTGGTCGGCAAAATCGGCCGTGATCTGTTTGGCGAAGCGATTGCCGCCGCCATCCGCCAATACGGAGATGACCTGGCGGACGACATGATTGTGGCCGATGACGTGCCTACCTCCTATACGCTGGTCATCAATCCGCCAAATGTCGACCGAATTTTTTTGCATTGTCCCGGGGCCAATGATACATTTACTGTAGATGATTTGCAGCCATCCCTGCTGGATGGCGCTCGGCTGTTCCACTTCGGCTATCCGCCGCTCATGCGGCGAATGTTCGAAGCGGATGGCGCAGAACTGGCACGGCTATTGGCATTTGCCAAAAATCGCGGACTGACGGTTTCGCTGGATATGGCCAGACCCGATCCGGATTCGCCTGCGGGCAGGGCGGACTGGCGGCAAATATTGGCGCGGTCGATACCGTTTGTCGATATCTTCATGCCCAGTTTTGAAGAAATCCTGTTCATGCTCCGGCCGGATACCTACTGGGAACTGGCCCGCAAGCGCGGCACGGAAGATCTGTTGTCTTGCGCCACAGGGGCGTTGCTCTCTTCTTTGTCGGAAGAACTGCTCGCAATGGGAGCGGCTGTGATCGCTTTCAAACTGGGGTCACATGGATTGTATTTGCGCACAACGGACGATCCGGGGCGTCTGAACTCAATGGGGCCTTGCGCGCCTTCTCCCGAACAGTCGGACAATTGGCTTGGCCGGGAGCTGATCGCCCCCTGCTTCCGGGTCAAGGAAGCAGGGACGACAGGCGCCGGAGATGCGACGATTGCCGGATTTTTGGCTTCGCTGCTCAAGGGGCTGCCCGTGGAATCGGCGCTGCTCGGTGCAGTCGGCGTTGGCGCCTTCAGCGTCGAACATCCGGATGCCGGCAGCGGCATACCGACCTGGGAGGCACTCATCGGCCGGATCACCGCAGGCTGGCCGCAGCATGAGGTGCGGCTGGATCTGGACGGATGGCAATACGATGCGCTTGCGCGAGTCTGGTATAACGGAAAAGGCGGGAAATAAAAGATGGCAGACGGATTGAACGAACGGCAGCGGCAAATCCTGGAACGCCTGAATGCCGAACGGGAAGTGAAAATTTCCGAGCTCAAGGAAATGTTTTCCGTGACGGAAATGACAATCCGCAGGGACCTGGAAAAACTCGAAGCCGCAGGAAACATCCGGCGCACATTCGGTGGCGCCATCCTCGTCAGCCGGGACATCGCCCTGAACGAACGGTTCGGCATGATGTCGGAAGCGAAAATGCGAATTGGCAAAGCTGCTGCGGCGCTCATTCAACCCGGCGAATCCATCTTTATCGACGCAGGCACAACGACGCTCCAGATTGCCAGATATTTGCCAAAAGGTTTGCCGATCACCGTCATTACCAATGCGATCACCATCGCGATGGAATTGATGGGCAAGCAGATCCAGACGATTGTAACCGGCGGCGTGCTGATCGAAGCGACGGCTGCGCTGTCCGGGCCGACTACGGAGAAAATGTTGGCCAATCTGTCGTTTGACCGCGTCTTCCTCGGTGCAACCGGACTCCATCCGGCACACGGTTTCAGCAATTCCAACATGCTGGAGGCGGAAATCAAGAAACTGGCGATGAAACGCACCAAGGAAACAAACATCGTCATGGACCATTCCAAATTTGGGGCGCAAGTGCTGTTTTCGTTCGCCAGCCTTGGCGAAGTCCAGCGCGTCATCACGGACCAGTTGCCCGATGATGAACTTCGTACCCGTTGCGAAGAAGCGGGAATCGGGTTTGTCGTGCAGTCGGAGTAGCTTCGTGATTGCGGAGTGCATGCACGCATGCGAGATTGCGGAGTGCATGCGCACCATTCGGGTTGGCTATAAAAAACGCGGGTCAGGGTGCTTCGGGTTGAGAACACCTGGAACTCGCGTTTTTTCTGTGGCAATGGCTCATGCCAGCGCCGATGTCCATGGGCGGTTACGCATGTCCACTAGATGCCACATTTTGTTCGCACTTCGGTCACGCATGTCCGTTAAATGCCACATTTGCGAAATTTCACGATAGGACGGACACTTTTGACCGCCAAAATCCAAAAAACATGATTTTTCAGTGGAAGTAACGTAGCAATGGACATTTTTGTCCATCAGAAAGGCCAAATGCCAAAAAATCCTCTCTAATGGACAAAATTGACCGCTCATTGCTACTTTCGTTGGCCCGTATCCATTGGCCATCTGCATGTACACGCTCTTCCGCCACTCGCGCTCTGTAACAGCATTTTTGCGCCTGCAGCACGCCGTCCCGTTCCCAAGCATCTGTCATCCTGGTCCAAACAATTAAAAAAAACGATGGAGCAGGTCTTCCCTGCGCCACCGTTTTTGACTAGCAACTCAGATTTTGATCTGCACTTTGAACAGATCCGGATCTTTGGGTTTGGACAGAAACTCCGGCACTTCTTCCAGACTGATTACTTTGGAAATGAGCGGCTTGAGCTGGATACGGCCTTCTTTCACCCAATGAAATGCCGGCAAAAACGTATAGTTGATCGCCATCGAGCCGAGCAGTGTCCAGTCTTTCTGGTACAGCTTGAACGGATTGATTGAGATCGTTGCATCCGTCGGCGTCACGCCGAATTGCAAGTATTTGCCGGTCGGGCCGAGGAAATCGAACTCTTTTTCGATGACTTTGGGAATCCCTGTAACATCAATCACTGCATCGAATCCAAATGGATAGTCTTCTTTGCGCAGATCGCCGCTCAGCACACCTTTGGTCGCACCCAGTTGCAGGGCCAGATCCAGTTTCTTCTGGGATACGTCAACCACAACAAGCTCGGAAGCGCCCAGATGCGAAACGGCCTGGACAAGTTGCTGCCCCATGGCACCGGCTCCGAACAGAATGACACGGTCCCCCGCCTTGAGATCGAGACGGTTGACACCGTGAACAACGCAAGCCATCGGTTCAATGAAGGCGGCCTCTTCAAAGCTCATCGTATCCGGGATCTTGACGACATTACGCGCTGGCACGTTGACATATTCGGCCATTGTACCATTCCGCGTATTGCCAAGCGCCTGCCAGTTCAAGCAATGGTTGCCGCGATGACTGAGACAATATTCGCATTCCCCGCAAAAAATGCAGGGATCGGCCGTAACACGGTCACCCGGCTTCAGTCCGGTTACACCATCTCCAACTTCGTGTATGACCCCTGAAAACTCATGTCCCGGAATGATCGGGTACGGTGAAATATACTCGCCTTCAAAAATGTGAAAGTCCGTACCGCAAATCCCGACGTTTTCGACGCGAATTGTAACTTCACCTGCTGCTGGGGCAGGATAGGGAACTTCCTTGACAACGGCGTGATGCGGTTTCTCAATGACCAATGCTTTCATGGTTTTCATTGATTTCCACCCTTTCCATGCTGTATTTAACAATTTGTCCGAAAAGCCAGAATAGCCAGAAAAGCCAAACGATCCATTCAGGCACTTACCCAGCGCTATCGATTCGCTTATTCAGCCTATGCCGTAACACTTGGCCAATGCAATCGACACGCATGCTCTGTCTATGCTGAAGCTCTTGCCCAGCTTTGCGACACGCATGCTCTGCCTATGCCGCATCACTTGCCCAGCTTTGCGACACGCTTGATCAGCCTTTACCGAAGCACTTGGCCGGCCAACTTGACGTAACCTTTTTTCAATACGAAGTGAATGCTGTCGACCACTTCCTGTTTGGGGCTGAACGCCAGCGTCTGGATGAACCGGTCTTCTTCGATGAGCGACATGCTGATTTCGCTGACCAGCTCAAAATTTTCCTTGGGCGCCTGTACGGGGCCAAGCATGGTCAGTACGGTTCGCACCGGCGTCTGACGTTCCCCGGATTGCCAATTGACCGGTTGCGCCAGCCGGAATACGCAAACGCACATTTCCCGGATGCCGTCACTCCGGCAATGCAGGACGGCAAATTGGTCGTCTTCAAGCAGCAGCGGTCCCATCTCTTCCCTTCGCTCCAGATCCCGCTTGAGTAGCCCGCTGTCGGCTACATCGAATCGTTCTTCCACATACTTCAACATTTTCTGGATCAGAAGTGCCTTGGACGAAGCTTCGAATTGGTCGGCAACCTCGATGTTATGCTGCAAGCCGGCCAGCGCCTTGCCATACCGTTCCACTTTGTCAACCGTATAGTCGATATCGGAACGATCCACTGTCCCCGAACGGTCGGTTCGCTGCAATTTCTGCAATTGCTTCCGGATTTCATCGATGTCGGCATCCGGCAACAGCGGGTTGACGACAATGACGTTGGGGATGTCCAACGGCACCGGCATCGTGGACAACACGAGGTCGACAGGGGATTGCTTGGCCAGCCAATCTTCCAGATCAAACAGGGAGATGGTATCCACGACCTGCAACTGTGGCAGCTTCTTTTTGATTTGCGTCTGCAGCAGCCGCGACGTGCCGATGCCGCTGGAGCATACGAGCAGCACCCGATATTTCTCCGTTGCGGTTTCCTTGCGGTTCAGGATGGACGTGCCGAAATGCATAGCCAGATAGCCGATTTCTTCTTCAGGAACGGGCTTGCCAAGCTGACGCTCCAAATATCGCGATGCGACGCGCGTCGCCTCGAAAATTTCCGGGTATTCGTCTTTGACATGCTGCAGCAGCGGATTGCGAACCGCCATGTCCAATTCAATCCGCTTGACGGCGGAGGTCAAATGCGTCGTCAAATTGTGGACGAGCATCTCGTCGCTCTCCAGTTCCAATTTGAGTTCGCGCTCGATGATCGAAATCATCGCCTTTGCGTATGCCACGATCTCACTGTAATCGATGTCATTGTCCATCACATGACTGGAACGGGCGCCCATTATGTGCATGGTAATATAGCCGATTTCACTTTCCGGTATTTCCAGCGACAAACGTTCGCTCAACACGCTTGCGAGTTTTCTCGCAAGCTGGAACTCTTCCGTCGATTTGAGCCGATCCAGAATCGCTTTTTCAATCGTAATCGCTTCATCCATCTTCAGCCGCTGGACAGCCAGCGCCAGATGGACGACGAATCCGACGTACGCGTTGTCCGCCATCCGGTAGCCGCGATTGTGCTCAAACTCCTGGATCACCTGCTCGATTTTGAACAGCCACTCCGGATCGATAAAATTCAGCAACCGCGTACGGATGGAAGAATTCAGTTTTTCCCGCTGCCGGTTCGACTGGACGTACAGCCATTCCATCAACTGTTCCTGCGTCACATTCTCGTACAGCAAATCCGCTAACGCCGCCCGGATGTTCTTTTCTGATCCTTCAATATAGACGCCCAGTCCCGGTTTACGATGAAGCTGGATGCCGAATTTCTCGAACCATGGCTCGGCTTTCTGCAAATCGTAGCTGATGGTCGATTCGGCTACGTTCAATTCTTTCCCCAGCGCATAGAGCTTGCAGGGTTCCTTGGATGTCAGCAGGATTTGCCTGATGATGGATTGTCTTTCTTCAGCCGAATAGACGGGCGGCATGGATACATTGCGAGACAGGTACCGCGCCAGCGATTCCAACCGTTCTTTATCTCCCGCCAGTTTGACGCCTGTTCCGGCTTTTTTCTCGAACCGGAGCGCAAACTGGCCAACGAAGTATTCCAATTCGGACAATTCACGCTGCAATGTGCGCACACTGACGTTCAGCCGGTCCGCCATCGCCTGCAAAGGCTCGTAATCGCCGGATTCCAGCAGGTGCAGCAAAATTTGCTGCTGGCGGGCATTCAACTTGATTTTTCCGATAGTATCGATGCGGATCACACCCTCGCAAGTTGACTAGTGTTGGACCGGCTGCACAATCTTTACTCCAGGTTGGTATGTCTGCCTGCCATCTGCGTTTCCGTTTGTGCAAGCCGGTCAGCCAGCAATAGCACGATCCAATCGCACAGCAGCAATTGTGATTGCTCGAAGACGGAACCCATCGGCTGGATGGATTTGACATCTTCGCTGCCTTCACTCATCGTTTGCGCCGGAATGTGAATGATCAGGTCCGCACGCCGCGGCAGCGGCGCATCGGGAAATGCAGTAAAAAACGCAATGCGTGCACCGGTTTTCTCCACAATGTCCATCAGGGCTTCTACCGTCGCCAGCTTGCCGGTTCCGGAACTTGTAATCCACAAATCCCCCTTGCCGATGGCAGGTGTCGTCACATCCCCGACAATATGCACCTGCACGCCAAGATGCATCAATCGCATGCCAAACGCCTGAAGCATCAGTCTCTCGCGTCCCAGCCCATAAATGAAAACACGATTGGCCTGCACGATTTCTTCGATCAGCCCCTGGACATCCTGTTCGCGGACGGCGGTCAAACTCTTCGCCAATTCTGCGAGCATCGGTTCACGCCAGTCCTTCACTTGCGTTTGTCCGTCCTTGTTCATGGGTATCCGCCTCCTTGCGCTTTTTCGTCCCTTGCCAACGCCTGCTGCCAATATGCCACCGTCTCTTGCAAATCACGCAGGACAACCCCATCATCTTCCTCGAACGCAAAACCGACTTCAATGCACAGAAGCGGCTGATTGGCGCCGGATTTGCGAATGGATGCCAGCACGCGATCTCCATCGATGATGCCGGCAGCGTTGTTCGCCTGTGTAAACGGCCAGTGGCGGTCATATCTTCCGTCCGTCTGCTGGAGATGGATCACCGGCGCTAGCGGTGCAAGTTTCTCCAGCCAGCGATACGGATTTTTGTCGATGCCCGATGCATCCGGTGAAATCGCATGGCCCACATCCAGGCACAACGCGAACGATGCACTGCCAGACGGTCGGATGGCATTCACATGTTTCAGGTGGGCGATCGTCCCTTCTATGTCCACGGGCCCTTCCCGCCGAATCGGCGTCTGCTCCCACAAAAACGTCCGGATGCCGAATTGCGGTGCCGCCTCCAACAGACGAACCAGCGCTTCCTCCGCAGATTTCAGAACAGCATCCCGATCCGTTTCCGATTGGAAAGACGGCAAATCCAGGCCGCCATAGGGGCCGCCGATGGCATCCGCCCCAAGTGCCTGCGTCATCGCAAATGCGTGCATAAACCAGTCTTCGCCGTCCGCCCGGCCTTCCGGCAACGGATGCATGAGCAGATTGTGCGAATAGATCGACAAACCGGTAAATGTCGAATGAATCCGCAAACCGTATTTGTCGCAAGCGTTGCGTATCCGGTACGCATATGCCCGCATGCTGTCCGGACGGCTGCGCGGATCGAACTGATCGAACGAAAACTGGACCCATGACAATCCCAATTCCTGTTTGACAATCCGTGCCCAGTCTTCCGGATTGGGCCAGCGCTTGATGGCAAAATTCGTCGAGATGCCCAACTCCCAGGTCTTCATGACAACCTCCCCATTACGGTTTGATCAACTGTTCGCCCAATAGTTGCATAATTTCCTCATAGCCTGCAGGGTCCGTATAATTATCCAGCGCGATATATTGTTTTCCCGGGGCATGTTTTACCGCACGGCTCATCAAATAGTGATGGGTCACGATCAAACTTGCGTTCGGCGGAATTTGATCCAGTGAAGAATGAACGACGGTCACCCGAGCCTCCAGCGGCGATTGCCGCAGTTTCTTTCGCAGCATGGCAGCACCCATTGCACTTGACCCCATGCCTGCATCGCACGCAAAACAAACGATGTAAGGTTCACCCGCATCGACGCCAGCGCCGGATACCGATGGCGTTTGATCCTCTGCAGGCACATCCTTGTTGCGGGTTTCGATTTTGGCAATCGGCCGCAGCATCTGTTTGACTTCATTCCACTGTTGCACATGAACAAGCCGTTGCAGGACATCGTGTTCCCGCGTCTGCATCGCCTGTTCCGGGATGACCTCCATGGAACGGATGATCGCCAGGGATAGCAGCAACGATATGCCAGCCGAAACGGCAATGCCCAACAGCACGTACACGATATCGTCCGGCGGTGTCAATCCGATGATCAGAAACAGGCTGGCCGGCGAGGGAATCGAAACCGCACCGGCATTGAAAAACTGGAAAACAGAGATGCCGGCCATACTGCCTGCAATCAGCGGAATAAGCAGCACGGGCCGCATCAGTACATAGGGGAAGTAGACCTCATGAATGCCTCCCAATGCATGGATGCCGAGTGTCGACGCCGCATTGCGACGCGCTTTGGCCCGCAACCGGATGACAAAAGCCAGCAGCAAGCCGATGCCCGGACCGGGATTGGATTCCAGCAAAAAAAAGACCGATTTGCTCAAATCTTTGGCTTGTGAAATGCCCAGCGGTCCAAAAATGCCATAGCTCATGACATTGTTCAGGAACAGCACTTTAGCCGGCTCAATCAGCAAGGCGGATAGCGGCAGCCAGCCGGAATACGCCACCTCCACGATCAAATCGTGAAATTGCCGGATGATGCTGGAGATGGCCTGTCCGACATACATAAAGCAAAAAACAGCCAATACTCCCGCCACGACGGCGGAGATGAAATTGGCCGTAAGCAGTTCGAATCCGGATGGCAGCCTGTTTTCCAGCCACTTTTCGATCCGATTGACCGTCCAGCCAACCAGCGGGCCCAGCACAAAGGCCATAAAAATCATGGAAACGGTACTCGCCAATGCCAATGAAAATACAACAAGGGCAGCCGCCGCTCCACCCCGTTTGCCCCCGATCAGATGGCCTCCGGAATAGGCCAACATCGTGGGTACGAGCCAATTGAGCAGCGGCCCCGACAGCAAAATCACATTGTCATTGGGAAACCAGCCATACAGCCCGAATATCGCCCGAATCAAACCAATCGCAATGAGGATGGCGATATTTTGCGAAACAATCGTGCTTAGTAGCCTGCCTATTTTTTGCATGCCGAAATCACCGACTTTTCAACAAGATCGCCTTGAAACGCTGCGATTGGCCCGTTACGGACGGATGACGATTTTCAGCGTGCTGTTCTTTTCATGAATCGCCTTTTCGAACGCTCGCGCAGTTTCGTCCAGCGTCATATAATCCGTAATGACAGGCGTTAAATCAATTTGCTCATCCGCCATGATCTCTACGCCGGATGGATAGGTGTTGTGATATCGGAATACACCGCTAATGTCGATTTCATTGTCCACAATATAAGGAATGCTCAGCGGCGTTTCGTTTTCCTGCGGCAAACCGACCAGCACCACGCGACCGCCACGGCGAACCGCTTGCAGCGCGGATTGTGCCGCTCGTCCGTTCCCCGCCGTTTCAATCGCCAAATCCGCTTTGCGGCCGCCGGTGATCCGCCTGATGGCGGCCTCCGCATCCTCTTCACGCAGGTTGATCACATCCGTTGCACCGATCTGCAGCGCCCGCTCCAGCCGGAACGCTTCCAGATCGACCCCGATGATCCGTCTGGCGCCTGCGGCCCTGGCCGCCATGGCAGCCAAAATGCCGATCGGTCCCATGCCCATGATGACGACGGTTTCGCCCGGCTTCAGATGTCCACGCCGAATCGCGTGCAAACCGACCGAAAATGGTTCCACCAGCGCTGCCTTCTCGTAAGACATCCCCTCCGGAATCCGGAACAACATGTCCGAACGGATGGCGATATATTCGCAGAAAGCGCCGTCGTATGGCGGTGTTGCCAAAAACTCGACGTCGGGGCAGAGATTGTAGCGTCCGCTTTTGCAATAATCGCAACGGCCGCAGGTGACGCCCGGTTCGATCGACACCCGGTCGCCGACGGATACATTGCGCACTTCGCTGCCAACCGCCACAACATCCCCTGCCGCTTCATGTCCCAGAATCATGGGATAATTGACAATGTAGGGACCGATTTTGCCATGTTCGTAATAATGGATGTCCGAACCGCACAATCCCACTGCGCGGATGCGGACAAGCGCCTGATGGGGACCCGGCTGCGGGATATCCAGTTCCCGGATTTCGATCGTGCGCGGTTTTGTCAGCACCGCCGCTTTCATTTTGCCTTGCCTGCTCATTGCCATCGCCTCCGCTTCCAATTATTTGACCGCGCCCATGGACAAGCCGCGAACCATGTATTTGCGCACCAGCAAGCCGCAAATCAGCATCGGCATGATCACGACCGTACCGGTTGCCATCGCTTGCCCCCATTTGATCCCGGACTGGGATACGAGCAGCGAGACTGCAACGGGCACCGTTTGCGTGCCTTTGCCCGTAAAGACCGATGCAAACGCGTAATCGTTCCAGGAAAACATCAGGCACAGCACGGCCGTCGCCACGATGCCCGGTGCCGCCGTTGGCAGCGCAATTTGCCAGAACGCGCGGAATTTGCTGCAACCATCAATCATCGCCGCTTCTTCCAGATCAATCGGAATATCCTTGAAGAAGGTCATCATCAGCCAGAGTGAAAATGGCAAATTGAATGTCGTGTAAGCAAAAATCAGACCTTCGGTTGTTCCAATCATACCAAACTTGGCGAAAATCAGGTAAAGCGGCAAAATCACCGCGGGAATCGGTGCCATACGAGTACTGATAATCCAGAAGGCAATGTCTTTTTCCCGTTTGAAGTTGCCTCGCGCCAGCGCGAAGCCGCCCGTAACACCCAAAACCAGACACAGCAGGGTCGTAATGAGACTGACGATGATGCTGTTGCTCAAAAATCCCGTAAAATTGCCCCGGGCCGAGAACATGTCTTTGTAAACGTCAAACGTCGGCTCAAAAATCAGCTGCGGCGGCATGGTGAACATGCCGATTTGGGTTTTCAACGACGACATGATCATGTAGATGATCGGGATCAATGACCAGGCGAGAGCAGCAATACCAAGGATATACAGTACAGTATACAAAATATTTCGGCGTGTACTCATCCTTTTTAAGCCTCCTCGCTACGCAATACGCGGATGAAGAATCGGCCAAGCATGATGCTGACGACCAGCATCGTCAAACCGAGCGCCGCCGCGGTTCCGATGTCCTGGAACCGGAATGCGACCTGCATCAGGTAATAGCCGATGGTCTTCGTCGCATCCGCAGGACCGCCTTCGGTGGTGATCGTAATGACATCCACATACCGCAAAATATCCATGGACCGGATCAGCAATGCGACCACGATCATTCGGCGCACCATCGGCAGCAGGATGTAGCGCACTTTTTGCCAGCCGCTTGCGCCATCGACTTCGGCCGCTTCCAGCGGTTCATGCGAAACCGACTGCAAACCGGCCAATACGATTATCGTAATGAGCGGAGTCCATTCCCAGACATCCATCATAATCACCGCAGGCATCGCGTATGACGGATCGCCGAGTATCTGGATATTCACGCCCAGAAGTTGCAAAAACCAGTTGTAAAGCCCATAAGTCGGGTCCAGCAGAAACCGCCACAACAGACCTGCGACGATCGGAGCGACAAACAGGGGCAACATCAAAAGTGTTGCAAACAAATTGCGGAATTTCGGAATATGGTACAGCAACAGGGCAAGACCGATGCCAAGCGCGAGCTGAATGATCAATCCGCCGCCGGCATAGATGACGGTTCTCCCCCAGGAATCCCAATAGGTTGAATCGGTAAAGATGTTTTTCCAGTTGTCCAGCCCTGCAAATCTGGGTTTGTCCATGTCGAGCCGGTAATCCATGAAGCTGGCGTAAATCATGAAAAAGAACGGGAACAGGCTGATGATTGCAAGTACAATCATAGACGGCAGCAGCATCCAGAACTCCGTGCGATTGCGCTTGGCCTTTTTCATTGGTCTATCGGCTGCGTGCAGCATCGCGGCAATCTCCTTTCCAATCTCATGCCAAGCTGCGGCGAAAGAGAGAAAGATAAAGCGGGTTGGCTCTGCTTGTGGCGAACCCGCTTTATCCGATTCATCAGTTGCCCGTCAGCTTGTCGCTTTGCTTGGCGATTTCTTTCATCGTTTCTTCAGGTGTCTGTCTGCCGGCGAGCATCTTCGACAATTCCGTGTAGACAATCGTGTCCACTTGCGCCCACATCGGGATCTTCGGTCTGAAGTAGGAGTTCTCTTCTTTCCATGCTTCCTGTGCTGCAAGCAGCGAGGAAGCAAGCGGCCAGTTTTTGGCTTCTTCGGAATTCGGATCAGTCAATGCCCTTTGGATATGCGGCAGTTGATAGACCGAATAGCGAGTCGGCGTAAAGCCGGCGTCGAGAATCTTGTTTTGCGTTTGCGGAGCCGTTGCCCAGATCAGGAACAGCCATGCCGCTTTTTTGTCATTTTCGGAAATGTATTTGTTGATGCCGATACCGGTACCACCGTACATGTTGCCGCGGCCTTTCGGTCCTTTCGGCAGAATCGTCCAGGCCACTTTGCCAGCGACGCTGGAAGAAGACGGATCCTCGAACGTAGCGGAGAATTCATGCCATTCCGGAATCATGGCAATTTCGCCGGCTGCGAAAGCTTCGGCCAGACCGGACCAGTCCCAGGACGTGCTGCCGGGCGCCGCTTCTTTCAGCAGTTTGTTGTAGAACTCGGCAGCCTGGATCGCTTCGGGCGAAGTGAGCAGCGATTTGCCCGGGTTTTCGGTACCGATGTCGCCGAGATTTTCAGCTTGGAAATATTCACCGCCGAAGGATGTCAATACGTTGCTGAAGTCGTTCATGAGCGAGTCGTGTTGTTTCGCTTGGTGACCCGTGCCGTATTTGACTTCCGTGATGACGCCTTCTTTGACTTTTTGGTTGATCCATGCAGCAACTTCATAGTATTGATCCCAGGTCATGTCCGGACCGGGCGTCCAGTCGTAGCCTTTTTCGGCCATGAATTGGTCTTTGTATTTCTCGAATACGTCTTTGCGATAAGCAAGCACCATCGTCGGGTTGTCATACGGCAATGCATACAGGTTTTCTTTGTCACCCATATAGCCGCCGACAACCAGTTGCGCCTGGATGAAGTCTTCCAGACCGCCCGGAATGCTCGGCAGAGTCGGATCGTCGTTCAGCGTGTGCAGGTTGACGAAGTGTTTCGCTTGTTTCGACAAAATTTGGTACGGATCTGCATAGATGATGTGGTAGTTGTCGTTGCGGGCGTTGAAGTCCAGACCCGCTTTTTCGATCACGATGTCCAGGTTCACTTGTTCGATATTCACTTTGATGCCCGTTGCATTTTCGAACTCGTCGATGATGCTGGCAAGACCCGCGGAAGGCGGCGTGTTCTCGGTAATGACGTTCAGCGTCGTGCCTGCGAACTGTTTCCAGTCAAATCCAGCGGGCGCTTCGATTTTCGGCAGTCCTTCCACCCAACCGCCGAACGGATCGCCATCAGCAGGCGCAGCGGATGAAGTGGCAGACGGACTGGCCGAAGGGCTCGGGCTGCCGGACGATTCGTTTTTGGAGGAGCAAGCGCTCAGAATGAGTACGCTTACCATCACCAGTGCAAGCAAACCGGAAAGCAAAGATCTTTTTTTCAAGTGAATCCCCCTAACCGTTGTTTTCAACTTTGATGGTTGTGGTATTTCTTGATGGCATGTTAGAGAATACCGGCCGGTGTTCTGGTTTAATTATAAAATCTAACATCATGATGTTCCATTTAAACATCCGTGCAAGTTGGCATGTTGCAAAGATGACAAAATTGAAGAGGGATCGGTCATCCCACGTCGATAACCACTTTGATGTGACCGCGGCCATGTTCGACTTGTTCGATGGCCTTGCCGAATTCCTCCAGCGGGAACCGGTGGGTAATCAAAGGTGCCGTCTTGACGATGCCGCTGGCGATATACTGGATGGCCCGGTCAAAACAGTGCGTTTGCGCAAACGATCCGATCAGCTTCAATTCCTTCTGGAACACTTCATAGGGGCGAATCGTCACTTCGTCGTCATGGGAAGCGACACCGTAAATAACAATTTTGGCTCCTTTCTTCGCAAATTCGGGCATATGCTGAATGACTTCCCTGGCACCGGTCGCATCGATGATGATATCGAACCCGACCGGATAACGCTCCCGGAGCACCTTCGTATGCACAGCATAGTCAAGGCGATCCATCCGGACAGTCTCATCTGCGCCCAGCGCTTTGGCAAGTGCCAGTTTCCGTTCGTCCGAAGCGGCAACTACCAGATTGGCGGCCCCGGCATGCTTGAGCAGTTGCGCCAGAATCAACCCCGTCGGCCCCGTGCCGAACATCAGCACGTTGTCGCCAGGCCGAACGTCCATGACATCCAGGCCGTGAACGGCACATGCGGTGGGCTCGACAAATACGCCTTCGTCAAAGGACAAATTATCCAATGGAAACACTTTGTCCTGATTGACGGCCACATATTCCGCAAATCCCCCAGGGCCATTCACGCCGAGCGAATAAAAATTTTCGCAGTACAACGGTTGATTGCGCCTGCAATAGTAGCATTCTCCACACAAGACGGTATTATCCGCGCATACCCGGTCGCCTATCCGAAACGACGTGACCTTGTCTCCGACCGCTGCAATGACCCCTGTAAACTCGTGACCCGGGATCAACGGATATTTGGCCATGAATTCGCCGTGATGCAAATGGATATCGGTTCGGCAAACGCCGCAGGATTTGACTTTCAGCAACACCTGGTGATCGCCGATCTCGGGTACCGCCACATCGCGCACTTCAAAATCGGCTGCTTGTTTGTAATAGACCGCCTTCATCGTAGTCCTCCCTTTCTGCAGCAAATGCATGTGTCCAATTAAATCATAGAAGAATCGGGAGGCGGCGGCATGCAAAACATCCCGCGCACTTGACGCAATGATGGCGTGACAAAATTGAAGAATTCCCGGCAACCATGGAAGAAGGGGAAAATGGGCTAACAAGGGGAGCCGGTGCGGTCGTACAGGCTAACCGTACTGGCCATCGTAAAAGTTGGTTGTGCGGTTTGGTGAGCGGTTTGGTTGTGCGGTTGGTTTGGTCGCGGAAACAATATTGCACTGGCAATTTTGGGTCTGATGTTGCAATTGTGTCTGTCGAATTGCTAGGGGTCAGTGGAAATCACGTGGACTTCTCAATCCAAATGATCGGAGGCCAGCATTGAAGGCGTGAACTTCGGTCAAAAATGTCCGTTAGCAGCGTATTTTGAACATTTTGTTTTTCTAACAGTCAAAAATGTCCATTAAATCCCGTTTTCCCCCAAAAAACAGTGGTTTCGGTTCCTAACGGTCACGGATGTCCATCCTAAAACGAAAATTTGCAAATACCGCGTCTAATGGTCATTTTTGACCGGACATGAAAACGTGATCAGGATGATTGGCAAATGCACGCTGAACACCTACCGCATGGCCATAAACGAGCAATCGCGATCATCACGCATCCACGAAAAAGCCAAGGCGCAAGATCAGGCTTCGATACGAAGCCGAACTTGCGCCGTCACTCAAGTGCGCTCTCGACATCTTTTACTATGAAACTTTCAACCTTATCCATTCCAACGCAAATGATTTACTGCAAATAGACTACCCGCTGCGAGTAATTGCTTACGGCTAATAAGACTACCCGCTGCGAATCGATTACCTACTGCAAGCAGACAACCTACCGCTAACAGATTGCCTACCGCGAATCGATTCCCGAGGCAAACAGGCCCACGGCGCCTCATGCAGCAAGAAATACGTGCAAAACATCATCAGTCCCGATCGATCAAACCGCGTTGAAAATATTCCTCCAGCGTTGCAGTAATGCGCGAGACCGTATCGGCCAGCACGTAGTTGCCGTAAACGTGTTCACATTGCGAGCGATATTCCATTTCTTCATCATAGTGACTCATATGCCGGGCGATCACATCTTCATCCAGCCCCATCGCGTAATGACGTTCTTCCAAAGTTTTCCGGTCTGCGTAAAGGAAGAGCCGGATGACCTTGTCGCCGTATATTTCTTTCAACCGTTCGGCACCCTCGCGATTGAGGATCAAATATACGGTACCATGCTGTTTCAACAGTTCTTCGATATCGCTCTTGCGTATGCCATATAGATTGCCGTCAATTTCGACGCTCTCCAGAAACTGGCCGTCACGTTCCATTTCGAGATAGGTTTCCCTGGACACGAAATGATAATCTTGTCCGTTAATTTCTCCACGACGAGGCGGACGTGTAACGTATGAGACTACTTTGACCATGCCGAACGTTTGCCCGACTGCTTCCGCTACCGACTTCCGTCCGGATCCGTCGGGACCCGTAAATACGATGATTCGTTCTTCCCCGTTCCCTTCGATCATCCCAATCACGCTCCGTTCGCAGTATGGTGAGAAATTATTTTTAAGGATAGCTTTATCAGGTCTCCTTGTCAACGTTTTCCACGTCCGGCAGCCATGGAGAAGGTTCTCCCAGATAATAGACATGCAAATCATGCAGCGCCCTGGTGCAGACGGTATAGAGCAGCTTTCGGTCCCGATCTCTACCGTACCGGACGGCAGAAGCATCCCATACGACTACCGCGTCAAATTCGATGCCTTTGGCCAAATAGGCTGGCAGCACGGAGACCCCTCTGGGCAATTGGGCCGATTCACCTGTAACATGGGTCAGCGGCACTTCATCCGGCAATCTTTCCTTCAGCAGCGCCGACGCATTGCCGCTTTCCCGGGCCGATTTGGCAATGACGCCAATCGTGCCGTGCCCCGCTTCCAGCAAACCGCGGATGTCCGCTGCCACGGCATCGGCGAGTTGCGCCACATCCCGGCACCGGATGACCTGGGGCGGTTCGCCATCCCGCTCGAACGGCCTGATACCGGCTGCTTCCCCGGGTGTCAAAATCCGTTTGGTGAACGTCACAATTTGCCGGGTAGAGCGGTAGCTGGTCGTCAATTGCCATACGGCGGTATCCGCATCATCCATCAGCCGTGTCCAGCCGCCAAAGCCGCCGCTGTCCTGTGAACCCGCATAGATGGCCTGGTTGAAATCTCCAAGAACCGTCATTTTGGCCCTGGGAAATTTTTTGCGCAAATAGGCTGCCTGGAACGGGGTGTAATCCTGCGCTTCATCGACAAACACATGTTGGACGTTCGCCTCGACCTTGCGAAACCCTTCCAGTCCCTCCATCAAGTAGAGCAACGGTGTCGCATCTTCATGGTCAACCGTCTTGCGGGCCAGCGACTCGTCTGTCCGTTCGGCCATCCAGTCCCATCCTTCCGGCAATTTGCCATCCGGAGCGCATGCCGCAAACAGCGACCGGCTGCGGAACAACGCGCGATAAACGGCCGCGGGATCAAGAAACCGCAACGCTTTGACCGCCCTGCGCAACGGTTCCAGCATATGTGCAACCGTGCGCCGTTTCAGCGCTTCTGTCATCCGCGCCTCGTCATCGAACGCATCGCCATGAAAGCCGCCGCCACGTCTGATTTCCACATATGCGCGTTGAATGTCCTCATCGTCAGCCAGTTCAGCCGCTTCCTCCACCCAGGGCTCGTTCAACTGGGCTTCAGCCCAGGCGTCCAGTCGGCCAAGCAGCCATTTTCCCAGCGCAGTGGCCCTGGTCGAAAAGGTTTCCTTGCCGGAAGCCGGAATGGCATAATATTGCCGGGCCATCTCTTCGGCAGACACGATCGTTTCGCCGCGCAGACGGAGCGGACGAAACTGGACGCCTTCCTGCTGCAAATGCGATAGATATCGTTCAATCGTCAAAAAGAAATGCTCCGATCCCTTGTATCTGGCCGCTTTCTCCCGCCACATTCCTTCCGGTGTCCCTTCGGCCGCATGCAGCGCTTCCGTCTGGGCAAACAAATCTTCCACCTGGAACCTTCTGCCCAGTTTGGCTTCCACCAGTTCCCGAAACGTCATTTGCCGCATGTTGGTTTCTCCCAGATCGGGGAGAACCCGCGAAATATAACCCTTGAACACCGGATTCGGAGAAAACAGCACAATCTGGTCATGCGTCAATGAACTGCGAAAACGGTACAGCAAGTAGGCTATGCGCTGCAGCGCCGCAGAGGTTTTGCCGCTTCCGGCAGCTCCCTGCACGACCAGCAACCGGTGCTTCTCGTCGCGAATGATCCGGTTTTGCTCCTTCTGGATCGTGGCCACGATGCTTTTCATCGTGGCATCGCTTTTTTCGGACAGCACAGCCTGCAAAATTTCATCGCCAACCGTCTCGTTCGTGTCGAAGACATGCTTCAACTTGCCGCCCCGAATGACAATCTGGCGCTTGAGCGTCAGTTCGCCCGCAATGGGGCCGACTGGCGTCTCATAGACGGCCGGACCGGGTTCATGATCATAAAACAAGCTCGAAATGGGAGCCCGCCAATCATAAATCCAGAACGTTTCCCCGTCATCCCCGACCAGCGAAGCCCGACCGATATAGATACGTTCGGGCGCCTGACCCGATTCGGCAAAATCGATCCGTGCAAAATAGGGATTGTCGTGCATTTGCGCCAGACGTTCCGCATTTTCAAACGCGACGCGATGGCTGCGTTCCCGCTCGATCAAAATTTCCTTCTGCTGCATGATGCTGGTCCATGTCTCGCCCAGCTCCGTCGCATCGGAAAAATTCATCCGGACATCGTCCCAAAATTGCTGGCGAATACCGACTACATCCTCCCGGCGCTCCCCGAGCAACGCCAATTCCTTGTCCAGACGAAGTTCGATTTGCTTCAGCACTTCCTGCAGCCGTTCCTGTTCTTCTTCGCGTGGGGTCAGCAACCCGGATGCACCTGCCTTTTGCCAAATTTCATATCCCTTGTTTTAACACGCCAGTCGCCCAAGTGCAACAACCGTCCATCCGCCTCCCTGATGAAAGCGTTCCCCGCTCCTCAATATTCCAGTATAATAAAACCAACCCATTTCTGGATGACCGCATTTATTCTAATTCCGTCGGAGGCGCATTTCCATGTTGGATACTGATTCCAGTTTTCAAAAAATTGCACAGGTTCGCGAACAGATCGGCCGGGTAATCGTCGGCAAGACGTTTGCGATCGACTTGCTGCTGACCGCGCTGTTGGCGGAAGGGCATGCGCTGCTGGAAGATGTGCCGGGCACCGGCAAGACGCTGCTCGCCAAAACGTTGGCCCGCACGCTGGACTGTACTTTCAAACGCGTACAATTTACGCCCGATTTGATGCCTTCCGATTTGAGCGGCATCCATTTTTTCCATCCGAAAACCGGAGAATTCATTTTCCGCCCCGGCCCGGTTTTTGCAAACATCCTGCTGGCCGACGAACTGAACCGGGCGACGCCCAGAACCCAGTCGAGCCTGCTGGAATGCATGGAAGAGCGGCAATTGACGATTGACGGGGAAACGTACAAGCTGGAGATGCCTTTTCTCGTCGTCGCCACGCAAAACCCGATCGACAACCAGGGAACCTTTCCGCTGCCCGAAGCGCAATTGGACCGTTTCATGATGCGAATCCGCATGGGTTATCCCAGTGCGGATGAGACCATTCAAATTTTGACCCGTTTTCGCGGCGATGATCCCCTCGAGCGGTTGGAACCGGTCATCGACAGGCAACAACTGCGGGCGTTAAGCGAATTTGCGGCCCGCAACGTCACGATCAGCCAGGATCTGCTGGGCTATATCGTGCGTTTGGCCGAAGCGACGCGCAACCATCCGGACGTGGTACTCGGCATCAGCCCGCGGGGATGCCAGTCGTTGATGCGCGCCTCCCAGGCATATGCACTCATACAGGGACGCGACTACGTAACCCCTGACGACTTGAAACGGCTGGCCGTTCCCGTATGGTCACACCGCCTGCTCTTCCGGCAATCCCAGATGACCGGCATCGGGGATTACAGCGAGCAATGGGTGAATCGCTTGCTGGCCGGGACGGAAGTGCCTGCAGAACCGGCCGAAATGGGGTTAGGCAGGTAACGGCCATGTCCATATCGTTCCATTGGGTTATCCTGGACGGTGTGCTGCTCTTCTTCGGTTTGGGTTGGATCTATTACCGGTGGGCGCTGGCGAAGGTTACCTATGAACGGCATTTTTCAAAAGCCATCGCCTTCGAAGGCGAACAGATCGAAATGGTGGAACGCATTGCCAATCGCAAATTGCTGCCCATTCCCTGGCTGCGGCTGGAATCGTTCCTGTCCCGCGATCTGGTATTCGGCAAACAGGCCAATCTGGATATCTACAGCGGAGAACTGTACCAGAATCATTTGAGTCTGTTCAGCTTGCGGCCTTACCGCCAGATTGTACGCAGGCACGAGGTGCTGTGTCGCAGGCGCGGACACTATCACCTGACATCGGTTACGATGACGGCTGGCGACCCGCTGGGCCTGTTCCGCACTTCCCGGCAGTTTCCGCTGTCGGTCGAATTGCTCGTCTATCCCGGTGTGTTACCGCTTGATCAAATCCCGCTGCCTTTCCATGGACTGTTAGGCGAATTGCTCGTTCGCAGGTGGATCGCAGATGATCCGTTTCTGGTTTCCGGTGTTCGGGATTACCAGCCCGGCGATTCGCTCCGTACCGTCAATTGGAAAGCTTCGGCCCGCTCCGGTTCGCTTCAGGTCCATCGCAGGGACCAAACCACGGATCTGCGGCTCGTCATTTGTCTCAATGTGGAAACATCGGGGGCCATGTGGGGGGTGACTACCGATCCCGAGCGCATCGAACTGGGCATCCGCTATGCCGCCACAATCGCCGGCATGGCCATCCGCAAAGGCGTTCCGACCGGCATCATGTCCAATGGCCGGATCGACCCCGAAATCGCGGCGCCCCTGGTCCTGCCCATGCGCGGCGGGGCGGTGCAATATGAAGCCATTTTGACCGCACTGGCCAAGCTGCATTTGAAATCTGCGGCCAATATGGCCTATCTGCTGGACAAAGAAGCGGCTCTGGCAACGGCAAAAACCGACTATTTGCTGATTTCCTGCCACCGGGACGAAAAATTGCGCGAAGCCGCGGAACGGCTAAAGCAATTGGGACATGGCGTCGAATGGCTGATGCTGCCCGAAACGCGAGGGGGCGATGATCTTGCAGTCTAACCCGCTTCTCCGGACGCAGCTCCGCGGTCTGCTGGTGCGCGCTGCCGCTGCATCATATGAACTGGCGATGACCGCGTTGCCTGTCTGGCTGCTTTTCCGCAATCACGACATGTTGAGCGCATTATGGCCAACATGGATCACCATTGCCCTGTCGGCTTCGCTGATCGCCGCCATGTGCCAGCCCCGGCTTCAGGCCTGGTGGTATCGGCTGGCAGCCGCACTTGCGGCAATGATGGCCGCCGTCTGGGCGAACGGCAGCACGCCGGCTGCCTGGTTCGGCAGCGCTTTGCTCGCGGCCGGCATCTTCCAGGGATCAACCGTTCCGAACCGATCCGGCAAGGCGTGGTGGCCGTGGATCGGGGTCGTTTGCTATTTGGTGGCCAGTATCGTTGCCCACACGCAGGAGGAGTGGAAATCATTGACCAGCCTCCTGACCCTGCTGGGAACGATCAGTCTCACAGCGGCACTGGCCATCACCCACGAACGCCAGTTGCGGAGCATCACGCTGTCGGAACGGGCTGCACAACGCATACCGCCGGCCATGCGCCTGCATTCCCGCATTTATGCGATCGTGCTGATACTGGGCATGCTGGCGATGGCTGCGGGACTGGGAAGCATGGTGATCCTGGCGATCCGGGAAGCTGTCGTGTGGGCGGTTTCCCTGTTTTCGGCTTTGCTGAAAGTATTGCACCTCGAAGTCGTTTCGAATGAGGGGCCGCCCCCCCAGACACCATTGTTGTCACCGGTGCAGACCGAGCCGACACTCCTTTCCCGGCTGCTGGATATGCTATTTTATGGAATTGGCGCGCTGATCGGTGCCGTTTTGCTTTACTGGGGATTGAACCGGCTTTATCACAGCCGGAGGGATTGGTGGAACCGCCTGGCGTCATTCTGGCATCGGATCTGGCGCATCAAGCCGCAGAGCCGGCAACAGCCCCCCGGATATACCGATGAGGAGACGTCCCTGTTTTCCTGGGAAGAATCATTGGCCCATCTGCGGCGCAAACGATCTGAACGCACACGGTTCCGCAGGCGGGAACCCGGCTATGAAGATATGCCCGATAATCGGAAAAAGGTGCGCTATCTGTACCGAAAATGGCTGCGGCAGCTCAAGTCCGGGGGATTTGATGCACCGCCGCATATGACACCTGCCGAAATCATGCTTGCGGCCAAAGCATGGCTGACCGATCCCCGGCGCCGCGAGGACGCCTCCCGGACGGCAGCGGGATCATTCCGCAAACTCCGCCGCAAGCCGGCATTTTTCCACGACCGGCAAATTGCCGAATTGATCGAATTGTACTACCAGGTAAGATATCGCGGCATCGAGCCGACCGACGTACAAGTGGAACAAATTCGCCAGGGCAGCGAAATGCGGGAGCCGTGACTTTGCAGCCATTCGCGGCCTCCTTTTTATTGACTATATGAACATATGTTCATATAATAAAATAAATTCCGTCTGGCAGGTGACCTTCATGCGTCCGGCAGAACATACCCTTTTATCCTCTGCGACAATTGAATATGTAGCGAAAATTTTCAAGGCGCTCTCCGATCCCACCCGCATCCGGATCCTCCATTTGCTTTCGCAGGAAGCGTGCGCCGTGGGCCATATCGCCGAGGAGCTCGGCATGACGCAGTCCGCGGTTTCCCATCAACTCGGATTTTTGCGCCATATCCAGTTGGTCAAGCATCGACGGGAAGGCAACATGCTCATCTACAGTTGCGATGACGAACATGTGATTTCGCTGCTCACGCAGGCGATCAGCCATGCTGAGCATCAGAAAGGGGCGAATGCAGATGCATAGCTGCGGACATCCGCATCATGACGGGCCATCCGGTCGTCCTGACGATCATCGCCATGAGGATGGTCATCATGGCCATCATCATGTTGGACAGCACCACCATCACGGCCAGGCCCATGGCCATCACCACCATTTCGGCCACGCGAATCACGGCAACAACCGGCAAGGGTTGATCATCGCGCTCGCCATTACCACGTTCGTCATGCTCGCGGAATTGATCGGCGGTTGGCTGACCAACAGCCTTGCCTTGATTTCCGATGCGGGCCACATGCTCAGCGATGCCGCCGCACTGGGACTCAGCCTTGTCGCCATCTGGCTTTCGTCCCGTCCCGCAACTGCCAAAAAAACGTACGGGTTTCACCGATTCGAAATCCTGGCAGCGCTGTTCAACGGATTTGCCTTGTTTGCCATCGCCGGAATGGTCGTATGGGAGGCCATCCGCAGGTTCGCGGAACCGCCGGAAGTCGCAGGATTTGGCATGCTGCTGGTCGCATCGGTCGGCCTGATCGCCAATGTGTCCAGCGCCTGGGCGTTGATGCGCAAAGGCGATGTCAAAAACAACCTCAATTTGCGCAGTGCATATCTGCATGTGCTGGGTGACGCGCTGGGGTCCATCGGCGCGATTGCCGCTGGCGTGCTCATGACCGTTTGCGGCTGGTATTGGGCCGACCCCGTCGTGTCGATCCTGGTTTCTCTCCTGATCTTGCGAAGTGCATGGCATGTCATTGCCTATGCCGTTCATGTGCTGATGGAAGGCGCACCCGCAGGCATCGAGCGCGCGCAAATCGCCGAAGCGCTGCTTGCCATCGAAGGCGTCCAGGACGTGCACGATTTGCATGTGTGGACGATCACGTCCGGTTTCGATTCGCTTAGTTGCCATATCCGGATTGCCGATCATCTGGACAGCCAGCAAATTTTGCGGCAAGCGATCAGGACGATCGAGGAACGATTCCATTTGGCCCACCTGACCATCCAGGTCGAAACGGCGCAAATCGAACACGGCACGCTGTGCCATTAGTCCGCATGCGAAGTCTCTAAAGCACCTCTACCCGCATATACATATCATGGTGAAATCGCTGTTAGCGACAGGAGGCTGACCAAGATATGACACGTGCTGGGGATTTGCAGGCGCTGGAGAAGGCGATTGAAGAAATTACCGAAATTGCTGCCGGCTTCGGTCTCGATTTTTATCCGATGCGGTACGAGATATGTCCATCCGACATCATCTATACGTTTGGAGCCTACGGGATGCCGACGCGATTCAGCCATTGGAGTTTCGGCAAGACGTTCCAGAAAATGAAGATGCAATACGATCTGGGCCTGAGCAAAATATACGAGCTCGTCATCAACTCCAATCCGTGCTTCGCGTTTCTGCTGGAGGGCAATTCCCTGGTGCAAAACAAACTGATCGTGGCACACGTGCTGGCGCACTGTGATTTTTTCAAAAACAATGCCCGATTCTCCCGCACGAACCGCAACATGGTCGAGAGCATGTCCGCCACCGCAGAGCGGATTCGCCAATATGAAATGGATTACGGCACCGACACCGTCGAACGATTTCTTGATGCCGTGCTGGCCATCCAGGAGCACGTCGATCCGGTGCTGCATCGTCCCTATGGACAAGATATCAACCGTTTCCAGGAATGGCGGCGCAAATCCGAACAGGAACGCAGCGCCAAACCGCCGTCCACCAATCCCTATGATGATTTGTGGATGCTTGATTCACGGGAAGAACAAAACGAACCTGCGCCAGCCAAACCCACCCCGGAAACCAGACGTGTGCCGCCCCATCCCGAAAAAGACCTGGTATGGTTCGTGCAACAATATTCTCCCATCCTGGAAGACTGGCAACGGGATATCATGAGCATGCTCCGCGACGAGATGCTGTATTTCTGGCCGCAAATCGAAACCAAAATCATGAACGAAGGATGGGCCACATTCTGGCACCAGCGCATCATGCGCGAACTGCCGCTCACCAGCGAAGAAACGATAGAATACGCCAAACTCAATGCAGCCGTCGTTCAACCGTCACGCCAATCATTGAATCCCTACTACCTGGGACTGAAATTGTTTGAAGATATCGAAAAACGCTACGGTCGCGAATATATTTTTGAAGTGCGCGAGATGGATTCCGATCCTTCCTTCATCCGCAACTACCTGACCAAGGAATTGACGCGAGAACTCGATCTGTATCTGTTCGAAAAACAGGGGCAGGACTGGAAAATTACCGACAAATCGTGGGAAAATATCCGGGATCAACTTGTCTATTCGCGGGTCAATGGCGGATTTCCGTATCTGGAAGTGACCGACGGCGACTGGCAGCGCACGGGCGAACTCTATATCGTCCACCGGTATGAAGGGATTGAACTGGATTTGCATTACGTCGAGCGTACACTCCCCTACCTGGTGCAGCTTTGGGGCAAACCAACGCATCTGGAAACGGTGGTAGATGACAAACCGGTGCTGTTTTCCTGCGACGGGGTAAAGACAGCCCGCAAAAGCCTGCAATGAAAACCGTAGAGGAGACCGGTGCAACGGATGCCCGGTCTCCTCTTTGCGTGAATGCCATCAAATATGTGACGAAGCCTGCTTCAGACGGACGGCGCCAAAATCCGTCCGGTAATACCGGACCATGATCGCAAGTCCGAGGACAACAAGGTAGGAATACAATGCCAGCCATGCGCCAACGCTTCCCCATTGCAGGACATTGACAAACAAATATGTCAGCGGGATAAACAACAGCCAACTGCAAATGAACGAAGCTTTCATCAGGAAAGAAGTATCCCCGATCCCGCGCAAGCCGCCGGCATAAAAGTTATAGAAGCCGTCGAAGATTTGCAGATAGGCGGAAATGGAAATGAGGAAAGCTGTCAATTGGACGACTTCAACATCATCGGTATAGATGGCTGCGATTTGTTCCGCCCAGATCCATTCAGCCGTGCCCAGCAGAATCAGGAAAATCGTACCAATCATCGCCGTATGGGTCCCCGCACGTTTGGCTTCCCGGGGATTCTGGCGGCCAATGGCCTGCCCGACCAGGATGGTGGCCGTTGAACCGAAGGCAAAAGCGGGCATAAAGCCGAATGACATGATATTCAGCGAAATTTCGTTTGCGGCAAGCGGAACTTCGCCAAGCTGGATGATGAACAGCGTGAACACCATCATCGAAAAACTCATGGAAAATTCCATCAGACCGAGTTTGCCGCCTTCCAGTCCGATCAGCTTCACTTCAAGCCAATCCAGCTTCGGTTTGATGCGCGTATGGAATTTCGCATGCATCGGCCCCCAGAAGATGGCCAGACAGCACAGGAGCCCGATGGCCTCTCCGATCAGCATGGCATATCCCGCACCAATCAGCCCCATTTCCGGCAAGCCCCAATGCCCGTAAGTCATTCCGTAGGTCAGTCCGATGATGACCAGATTCGCAATGATCGAAATGATCATGGAAATCCGTGTATCCCCGACGCCGCGAAAAAAACCGTGAAACACAAAACTGACCATCCCGATCGCAAGCGCATAGAACCGCAGCACCAGATAACCGCCGCCAGCCGCCGCCATCTCGGGTGTGCCGCCGGTCCAGGTTAAAATGTGATTGCCCGCAAGCCAGCCGGTGAGCGCGATCACGACCCCCGTCCCAAGGCTGACTGCCAGCGCCAGATACATGCGTTGGATCCCCTTGGGCATTTCTCCGGCACCGAAATTTTGCGCAACCAGATAGTTGATGGAATGGCCAAGGCCTGACAGAATGGCAAATACATTGTACATGACAATGTTGGCAACCCCAACGACCCCGATGATCAACGGGCCAAGGTCGCCGACCATGATCAAACAAATTGTCGTCGTTACGGTCTGTGTCGCAAATGCAAACAGAGACGGCAACGCAAGCTTCATAATTTGAAACCACTGCCTGAGCAAGTTCATGTTGGGTCTATTCCTGCCTTCATTTGGATGTTCCCATTCTGCCGGAGAAAACAAAAGGTGTCAACTGCGGATTTGGAACCCCAAAAATGCAAAAAAAAAAGCCCTTCCACCCGGACAATCCTGCACATTTGTCCGGGCAGACAGAGCTTCAAATTCATCATCTTCTTCCAAAAAGTGGCTTCCTAGCTGGTACATATGATGTTGGGGATTCTTTCGCCAAATGCTGAACTTTGCCCAAATTGGCTTCCGATACGGTCGCAAACTGGCTGTCCTTCGTCCATGGATACTCGAAGTATACTTTGCGTGCTTTCGGATCGAAAGCTTGCACATGGTTCATATTGACGAGATTGGTGCGATCCAACCTTTCAAAGCCAATATCTTTGAAAAGAATTTGAAGCTCTTCCATTGTGGAGGGGTAGAAATACATGCCGTCCCGGGTATGAAACTCGGGACCATCGGCTGTCGGACGGATGGCTATGATATCCTCCACATTGATGGTGTGAGGAACTCCGTTGGCATCAAGCAGCCGAATTTGCTCTGTCATGTTCTCATCCCCCTTTCAACTTCTCGATCAAGCCTGTTTTTTCAACTCAGCGGGAACTTCAGGACGATAAGTAATAAACCAGCTTGCGGTGCTGACAAAAATGACTGCGAGCCCAGCCAAAATTTGCGAAACAAGCACTGCTGCTCTTTTTTTGCTCATTTTCCTTCACCTCCTCACTTTAAAGGTAATCAACAGCAAAGATTGCGCGAAAAAACCCAATGCGACTATCGGATTGGATATCCAGAAATTAATACTTACAACTATTATAGATAATACTTTGAAAATAAAAAAGTATTTTTCCGATACCCGGATATGCTCCTTGATGTTCGAAGGAGAAAAAACAAGACACAGAACCAGGCTTGCTGCATTCAGAACATGGACCATTGAATCGCTTACAGGAATGAACGGGATCGCAACAAATACCGAAAAGGAAAAGATCGCGCAAGCCAGCATGCTGGAAAAATGGTAGCCCCCGGATACGAGACGCAACAGCATGAAGCTGGCCACTGCCAGAAACACTTCAAAAAACGTGCCAGCGACCAGACCGACGATCAAAGCTGCCGTGATGGTGATGCCGTTCTGGAGCAACCCGATCAAAGCGAACTTCATCACTTCGACACTGGCCGTATCTTCGGGACTGGCTTCCTTGATTTTGACGGCAATTTTGCCAGCCAATTGTTCAATCATGAGATTCATCCCTCTTGAACGTGAAATAAAAGATGAAAATCAGCACGACCAACAGCACGGAAGCCACCAGCAAGTAGCGGGGATTGCTGTTTTGCAAAATATAAACGCTCGAGAACAGGGTGATAAAAAATGCTGCGATTATGTAGCAAACGAACAGCTTGTGCTGCATCGTCATCTTCTTTTTGGCTACCCGGCCGCGGGTGCCAATGAAACTGAACCCGGCTTTCAGATAATAGACCGCTGCGCTCAAGAGCAGCATCGTCAGGGATGAACAAATCGAAAGCGTATAGGACGTGTTTGTGCCCATTTCGATAACGCCTTCAATCCAGCCAATCTGATAAAAGATTGCCGCATAACAAGACTGGACCAGGCCAAAAACGGTATACCCGGTAATCAGCATCACAAGCGAATTCGGCAAACTGACTTTCAGCACCATCCATATATAGATCAAAAAGATGATATTTTGAACGAGCGGAGAGATTCCTAGCAGATCAGCTTCGACAAACGAATAGGATACAAAAGAAAGCAAAATGGAAATCAGGAATATCTTGCCAATGTTTTCCCGGAGTGAGAATCGAAACTGGATCAGGATGAAAATCAATGATGAAAAATACTCCAAAGAGGAAAATAGTATAAATTTTAGTAGACTCATCTGCAAGTTCCCCTTAGATTCGAAATTGCCACTGGGAATCAACAACTAAATCTATTGTAGCACATGTTCAAACAAAAGCATCAATAGTTTGTCGAATGAATCCAAAGGCGCATCAGACTGCAAAACTGATTATTCTAATGGGAATCCCTGCATTTTCAAAAATGATTTCATGTGGTCCCTTTTTTCACCCTTGAAGTAATTGACGATTCGGCCTGTCCAATGATAAGGCGCCACGGCTTTCGTCCGTTCCCGGTAATAGACTTCCGTCGTGGCATTGTAGGCATGCAGATAAGGTTCGGTTACGGCTGTTGTCTGATATTCATTTTCAAAATAGATGGCTTCCATGGGCAATCGGGGTTTCTGTGTCGGGTTGTGATTCGGGTACCCGATGCAGAGGCCGAATACGGGATAGACCCTGGACGGCAATTTCAACAACCTGCATACTTCGGCCGGATGATTCCGGATACCGCCGATATATACGATGCCCAAACCAAGCGATTCGGCGGCAATCGCAGCATTTTGCGCGGCCAGGGATGCATCCACCGTGGCGACGAGGAACAACTCCAGCGTGTCCAGATTGTCGCCGATATCCACCCCTTCAATGCGCCCGGCGGCTTCCAGTCGGTGCAAATCCGCACAAAAGACCAGAAAATGGCTGCACGTGCCAACAAATGGCTGATCGCCGGTCAATTTCACCAACTCGGCTTTTTTGTCGGGGTCCGTAACCCCCACAATCGAATAGGCTTGCGCATGATTCGAACTCGACGCCATCTGGGCGGATCGAATGATCTGGCGAATGGATTCTTCATCGACTTTTTTGTCCTGGAACTTGCGAATCGACCGATGGTTGTTCAAGTGCGCGATAACTCCTGATTGCCAATTCATGATGTTGATTCCTGCCCCCGTTAGTAAAATGTAATCTGTCCATGTTTTATTGTTTCAACAAACACCTTGTTGAATCCTGCTGTTTTGGCACAAATACATAAGCTCCGTTCCCGCATCGCGGAAACGGAGCTTCCATCATCGGTTCAACAGGCTTCCCACATATTTGAGCAACTCGTTGGCGCAAATCGGACAATAACCATGCTCGTCGATCAGCCGCTTGGTCACTTCATTGATCCGTTTGAGCTGGTTTTCATCCGGCGTCTTGGTGGACGTTGTAATTTTGACGATGTCTTTGAGGTCCGCAAACAATTTTTTTTCGATCGCTTCCCGCAGTCGTTCATGCGTGTTGTATTCGAAATATTTTCCTTTGCGGGAATATGAGGACATCCGGATCAAAATTTCTTCGCGAAACGCCTTTTTTGCGTTTTCCGAAATGCCGATCTGTTCCTCGATCGACCTCATCAGCCGTTCATCCGGGTCCAGTTCCTCGCCTGTCAGCGGGTCTTTGATTTTGCTCCAGTTGCAATACGCCTCAATATTGTCCAGATAGTTTTCGAATAACGTGCGCGCCGACTCCTCGAAAGAATAAACGAATGCTTTCTGGACTTCTTTTTTGGCCAGGTTGTCATATTCCTTGCGTGCCACGGAGATGAAATTCAGCGTTCTCTCCCGCTCTTCCTTGCTGGCCAGCGGCAGTTGCTCCAGTCCATCCTTGAGCGCCCGCAATACGTCAAGCGCATTGATGCAAGGCATGTCATGCTTGATCAGCGCGCTGGAAATCCGGTTGATGACATAGCGCGGATCGATGCCGGACATCCCTTCCTCCGCATATTCGTTTTGCATCTCCTTCAGGTCGGCCTCTTTGTAACCTTCCACTTCTTCGCCATCATACATGCGCATTTTTTTGACCAGGTCCATCCCCTGCTTCTTCGATTCCTTGAGACGGGTCAGGATGGAAAAGATGGCGGCTGCACGCAAGGCATGCGGAGCAATGTGAACATGCCCCATATCGCTCTGGCTGATCAGCTTTTCGTAAATTTTTTCTTCGGCACTGACCTTCAGATTATAGGGAATCGGCAGTACGATCATGCGGGATTGCAGCGCTTCGTTTTTCTTGTTGGCGATAAAAGCCTTGTATTCAGCTTCATTCGTATGCGCAATGATGAGTTCGTCTGCGCTGATGAGCGCAAATCGTCCCGCCTTGAAGTTTCCTTCTTGCGTGAGCGACAGCAGGTTCCACAAAAACTTTTCATCGCATTTGAGCATTTCCTGGAATTCCATCAATCCCCGGTTCGCCTTGTTCAGTTCGCCATCGAACCGGTATGCGCGGGGATCCGACTCGGAACCGTACTCTGTAATGGTCGAAAAATCGATGCTCCCCGTCAAGTCGGCTATATCCTGCGATTTCGGATCGGAAGGACTGAACGTACCGATTCCGACCCGGTTTTCCTCGGAAATCAGCACACGTTCGACAGGCACCCGTTCGATATCTCCGTCAAACTCGGTTTTGAGCCGCATCTGGCAAGATGGACACAAGTTTCCTTCGATCCGGACACCGAGTTCCCGTTCCGCTTCGGCACGCAGTTCGTTTGGAATGAGATGGAGCGGTTCTTCGTGCATCGGACATCCCTGAATGGCATATACGGCACCTTTGTCGGTTTTGGAAAACTGCTCCAACCCCTTTTTGAGCATCGTGACAATGGTGGATTTGCCTCCGCTCACCGGTCCCATGAGCAGCAATATCCGTTTGCGGACATCGAGCCTTCTGGCTGCAGAATGAAAATACTCCTCCACAAGCCGTTCTATCGTTCGATCCAGACCGAAAATTTCCTGTTCGAAAAACTTGTATTTTTTGCCCCCGCCTGAATGTTCCACCCCTTGCGCCACAATCATTTCGTAGACACGGGCGTGTGCCGTCATCGCAGGCGAAGGATCGCGGCGAAGCAACTCGACATAGTCCCGAAACGTCCCGGTCCATTTCAATTTCTCATTTTCGGCCCGATATTCCGCGATCCTTTTGAATAAGTCCATCCCGCTACCTCCTCGCTCTCCAGTCTGCCAAGTATTACATTCCTATGCGGCCATGCTGACGAAGTTGCTCCTAATCGCGCAGGCGAATCATGCTATAATGGCATCATTACGCTTGGGAGGAGGGACTGTCATGGCGGTCGCACGCGAAACTGAACTTTATCCGCCCATCAAAAATTTTTTTGCATCGCGTGGATATGAAGTCAAATCGGAAGTTCGCGGCTGTGACCTGGTGGCCATTCATCCGGCAGAACCGGAACCAACGATTGTGGAGATGAAAAAAACGTTTACCCTGCCCTTGCTGCTGCAAGGGATCGACCGGCAGCAAACGGGAGCCAAAGTCTGGCTTGCCGTTGAACGCAATCGTGCCAAAAAAGGCGCCCACAGTCAGCGATTTCATGATTTGACTTCATTGTGCAGGAGACTTCGCCTCGGATTGATGACCGTTACTTTCTATAAAACGAAATCGCCTGTTATCGAAGTATGGTGTGAACCGGAAACGTTGTTCCGTTCGGCCCGCGCTGCTAGTGGAAACAGTGATCCCGATCCGGATGCCACCGCAATCGGACAAGAACGACCGACACCCCGAATGCGCAAGGCGGCGGCCCGTTTGCGCAAAGAGTTTGACGGCCGCAGCGGTGACTACAATCTGGGAGGCAGTTCGCGCCGCAAGCTTGTTACGGCTTATCGCGAACGTTCGTTGCTGTGCGCGATGGCGCTGCGAGTCCATGGCCCATCTGCGCCCAGGAACATCCGGGAATGGACGGGCTGCGCGAACGCCGGAGCCATTTTGCGCGACAATTATTACGGCTGGTTTGTTCGCGTGCAAAAGGGCGTATATCAATTGACCCCCTCCGGTGAGCAGGCGCTCCGCGAGTACAATGAAATCGTTGCGCAGTTGGCCGCTCGCCTCACCTGGGCTTCCGCTGTTCAACCGTAATCGAAACGGGCAAGAAATTCGCCGATGGCTTCTTTTAATCTTGCCGTCCCGAGCTTGATCGCTTGTTCATCGGTTCCGGCAAAGGTAAGTCGCAACGTATGGCGGACGGGATCGGATGCGTAAAAAGCGGTGCCCGGCTGGAACATGAGACCTTTCAGCCAAGCGCCGCGCAAAAGCGTTTCCCCGTCAAGCCCGACAGGCAGCGTAACCCACAGATGAATGCCCCCTTCGGGATTACGCCATGTCATCCCGGGTGCGCGATTTCGTTCCAGCAGTCCGGTGATCTGCCGCATGCGCGTCCAGAATTGAACCCGCAACATGTCAATCAGGTCCGGCAAAGGCTGATCACGGATCAGTTCGGTTAATGCCTGGCACTCCAGCGGACTATTTGCCCACCCGTCATCCGACCCGGTCGTGGTTTCCGGCAACCAGCGCTCCAACTCGATAGCTGTACCAGCGATCCAACCCAACCGGAATCCCGCGATCAATCCCGGAGGCAATTGGCCGACAGACAAAACGCCTTCGGTGACCGGCCGTCGATCGCATTGTTTGTGCCAGAATGGTTCGTAGACCAACATTTCCTGGCGATCGTCCCGCAGCAGGAGGACGCCGCTATTACGGCAAATTTCGGTGATTTGATCGATCCGGCCACGAGACCAGATTTTCCCTTCCGGATCTGTACATATTGGTGCTGCATATACCAGTCGGGGACGATATTGCATGATGGCCATGGACAGCGAATCCGGAACCATCCCCTGCTCGTCGCTGTCCACACTTGCCAGACGGGCACCGGCCTTTCGGAAAATTTGCAGTGCCGCCCTGGAAGTTGGCCGTTCGACTAACACCGCATCTCCCGGCTTGAGCGCCTTGGTTGCCAGCATGTTCAGCGCAGCGTCCGCACTCCGCGCAATTCGCAACCGTTCCTGTTTGCCTTGCGTTTTTTCGTTCAACAATTTCTCGGTCAACACAGTCACCAGTTCTTCCCGGGACTGTTGGCTGAACCGCCCGGAAAGCGGGTAGCGTTCGGCGACGGAAGCGAGTCGTTCTCCCCAGTCTGATTCGGACACCAAACCTTCTCTCGGCCAAGCGCCCATCCAGTTAATCATTTTGAACATCCTTGCCTCCTTTCCGGCATGCTGACATTATCCATTGTATGCGGTGACAACGCGCTGTTTGCCTTTCAAGCAACCAGCTCCGGATGTGCCAAGCCTCCTTTACCGGCAAATCTTTGTTCCCTGCATCGGTCCTTCTGCACATACGCGAACCGGTACATTTCCCTGGTCACTTCCACCGGTACATCTCTGTCCATTGCACCAGTGCTACGGAGTTTTGTTCACAACTTTTTGCGTTTTCTTTTTTGGTCTGCTTGGGTATAATAAAGGAAGTTAATCGGAGGTGTGCGACATGTTTCTGTCTGTAGAGTCAGGCAAAGTGGTTGAAATTTTCGGGATGACGGGTAATTTCTGGGTTGTGGTTGTCGTTTTCGCCATGCTGTTGACCGCCATTCTGACAGCGGCCTATAACGATGACAAAACCAAAGGTCTTTGATTGGCAAGCTTGTTGTCGTGTTTGTGCAGATACCCGACAATTTCATGAAATGTTTGGGAGGGCGCCCACTTTAGTCGCAAGGTGACTGAAGGAAGCGCCTTGATTCGTTTTCGCGTCTCTGCAACAACATTTTTTGTTCTTGCAGCCACGTTCTTTCGCCGACCTTCCTCCCCACCAAACAAAAATAGCCCGTTCACCTGTTTGGTGAAACGGGCTCTGTTGCAAACAATCCTGGATGTCATCTGCGCATCAGGTAGCCTGCATACTATCATGCAAGCTGCGCAGTCAGATGGCCTGCAAATCGTTCATGCAAGCTGCGCACACATAACGCTCCTTGAATTCTCCGACATCCTCCATGGATGTGCAGAAAACGCAGCGCGGACGGTATCTTTCCAGTATAATATGGTCCCCTTGAACCAAAATTTCGACTGGATCGCCCTCGTTCATTTGATAGCGTTTGCGCAAAGATTTGGGTAATACAATGCGGCCCAACTGGTCGACTTTCCGAACTACGCCTGCAGGTTTCAAATTCTGTTCCCCCATTCATGACTTACTAGCAAGTAAAGCTGAAACCTTTTAGCCAATTTATACGGTTCGATAGCGGGCCGCTTATTCCTGCTCATTTTAACTTTTGCTTAATTTTCTACAAAATTCGACATAATCTACGCCAATATAGCAAACTAACTTGAAATGTCAATTCGACAAGGGAATACGCGCCTACTCCAACAGCCGAAAATCGAGTTGCCTTAGCGCTTCGTAGACAACGATGGCAGCCGTATTGGCCAGGTTTAGCGAGCGAACCTTGTCCGTCATCGGCAGCCGCATGCAAGTATCGGGATTGGCATCCAGCAACGACTGGGGCAACCCCTTGGTTTCTTTGCCAAATACAAAGAAATCTCCGTCCTGGAACTTGAAATCGGTATAACGGCGCGTTGCTCTCGTGCTGGCGAAGAAAAACCGGCCTTGCGGATAAGCTTGCCGGATTTCTTCAAAAGCGTCGTAATAGGTGATGTTCACCGCATACCAGTAGTCCAGTCCCGCCCGTTTCAAAATGCGGTCATCGGTGGAAAATCCGAGCGGGCGAACGAGATGCAGATGTGTACCGGTCGCCGCACAGGTTCGCGCAATGTTCCCCGTATTGGCGGGAATCTCCGGTTCAACCAGTACGATATGAAGCGGCATTGCGACTTCACCATCCCATCAGCCGTTGCGTTGTCTGAAATCTTTCATGAAATCAGCCAGGGCGCGTACATGTTCAACCGGAACGGCATTGTAAATCGAAGCGCGAAGACCGCCTACATCCCGATGGCCTTTCAGCCCCACAAAACCGGCCGCTTCCGATTCCTTGATAAATTTCTTTTCCAGTTCTTCGCTGCCGATCCGGAATGTGACGTTCATGATGGAACGACTGTCCGGTTGCGCACAGCCTTGATAAAATCCGCCACTGCTGTCGATTTCCTGATACAGCAAAGCCGCCTTTTCCCTGTTCCGGGCTTCCATCACTGCCGTTCCGCCTTGCGCCTTCAACCATTTCAGCACGAGATTCACCATATAAATCGCAAAAGTCGGCGGCGTATTGTACAAGGAATCTTTGGCAGCGTGAGTATCATACCGCAGCATCGTCGGCACAGTCAAGGAAGGCTTGCGGACCAGATCCTCGCGGATGACCACGATCGTAACGCCGGAAGGACCGAGATTTTTTTGCGCACCGGCATAAATGAGGCCAAATTGGGAAACGTTCAAAGGACGGCACAGAATATCGCTCGACATGTCTGCGACAAGCGGAACCGAACCGGTATCCGGAAATGCCTGCCACTGCGTGCCGCCAATCGTTTCATTGCTTGTCAGATGGAGATAGGCGGCATCGGGCGGCACAACGAGTTCGGACGCAGCCGGTATGCGCGTAAACTGGTCGGCTTCCGCAGAGGCGGCAATGACGACTTCCCCGAACAATTTCGCTTCCTTGATCGCCTTGCCCGCCCATGCTCCAGTGTGCACATAGGCCGCCTTGCGATCCGGGTCCAGCAGGTTCATCGGCACCATTGCGAATTGCGTGCTAGCACCGCCCTGCAGGAACAACACTTTATAGTTGTCGGGAATGTTCATCAATTCACGAAGCAGTCTTTCCGTTTCAAAATGAACGTTGTCGTAAGACTTGCTGCGGTGGGACATTTCCATCAACGACATGCCCGTATGCTCAAAATCGACAAATTGCTCCTGTGCCTGCTGCAATACTTCCAGCGGCAGTGCGGCAGGTCCAGCATTAAAATTGTAAGCGCGGCTCTCCACGACATTCCCACCTTCGATTAGAATCATAATAGGCCTATCATATCAAAGGAAAAACGCTTGATCAACCCAATTCCGGCTTAAACAGCTCGAAAAATACGTCCATTTCCGAACAAAAGATGGTGAAATCATGGATAATCTTCGTATTTTCATCGGTATTGACCTGCCAGGAGCGATTGCTGAACGGTTGTCCGCCCGAATGGCACACATGCAAACGATACTCCCTTTCCGAAAATGGACACATCCTTCCGATCTGCACCTGACACTGCATTTTCTAGGTCAAACACCTGCCGGACGGCTGGATGCAGTCCGGGACGCCATGGCGCGTGCGGCTGCCAAAGTCCATCCCTTTCAGATCACCTTTGCCGGTATCGGCACGTTTGGTTCCCCCCGCGCGCCGCGCGTGGTATGGCTGGGATTATCCGAGCCGACGGCGTTTGCGTCCTTGTTCCGCCTCCATGCCGAACTTGCAGCACATTTGTCTGCCGCCGGTTTTGAACTTGATGCGCGACCGTATCGCCCCCATCTGACATTGGCTCGTCCATCGGGAGCGGAATATGCCGCCGACATGATCCAGACCGTCTGGGCTGAAAGCGGCGCAAAAGACCCCGGAATTGATGTTCCCCTGTCCTGGACTGTCGACCGCATCACTTTGTTCCAGACCTGGCCGGGCCGCAGGCCCAGTTATGAAAGACGTTATGAATGTGCATTGATCCCGATATGAGACAGCGCGATCCCCATGCGGCGGGCGGCTTCAGCCAGCTCATCTTCCGACAGGTGCGCAAATCCGAACAATGCCGAAGCGGGTCGTTCGCCATGCCAATAATAAGGCGCGGCATCCCCCCATTTTACACCGGCTTGCAATGCGGTCTGTTTCCATTGTTCATATTTCGCCGGATCACCGCGCCATAATCCGAACAATTGCAAGCCCGCTTCCGAAGGATACAGATCCAGCACTTCCCCTGCCACTTCCTTGAGCCGGTTTTGAAACTGTGCCAGTTTGCGTCCGCAAATCCGCTGCATCTTCCGCAAATGGCGCGTATAGCTTCCTTCGGCCATGAAGCGGGCGAGCGCACGCTGTTCAACAATAGCCACAGGATGCGGTTCAATCCAATATTTTGCGCGACGAAACGCTTCCGACAGCATTTTGGGTACAACAGCGTATCCGATTCGCAAGTCTGTAAGCATCGTCTTGGAAAACGACCCCAGATAGACAACCCTGTCCTCCTGGTCGAGCATCTTGAGCGGTGCTACCGGTCGACCTCCCCAGCGAAACTCGCTGTCATAATCGTCCTCGATAATAACCGCCTGTCTCGCGGCTGCCCATTCAATCAATCGCTTCCGTCGATCCGGGGAAAGCACGGCGCCAGTCGGAAATTGCCGGGATGGTGTTACAAACAGTAGTCTGGCGTCCCATGCATCGGGCACGATGCCTTCCCGATCCATACGGGCGGGGATTGGCTGTCCGCCAGCGGCCAGAACCGCCCGGAGAATGCCGATATAGGACGGGTTCTCCATGACGACCGGGTCCCCTTCGCGGATGAGCAGCATCGCCAGCAAGGCGATCGCCTGCATGGAACCGTTGGTGATCATCACCAGCGAAGGATCGACGGAGATGCCCCGCTCCCGCTGCAAATGTCGGGCTATCATTTCCCGCAGGGGCAGATGGCCTTCCGGCATATAGGAGTCCTCATGCTGCCTGTTGGCGAATTGGCGGATTTCCTCGTATATAACCCGTTTCCATGACTCCGTCGGAAACAATGCGGCATCCACGGCACCTGGCTCCAGATTCAGGACGCCGGGGACATCCGTCCCCTTGTCCGCACGAACGGGCACCGCCAGCAGCCTGGACGCCCAGGTTGACAATACGGGTATGGTTGCAGATCTGCCCTTCTTTGGCCCCGGCACGTTGGCGGGTTCATAGACCGCATAGTTGCCGCTTCGCTCCCTGGCCCGTACAAGTCCTTCCGCTGCAAGCATTTCATATGCCAGATTGACAGATCCGCGAGAAAGTCCAAACCAGCCGGATAAGGTGCGTGTCGAAGGCAGCCTGGCGCCCGCGGGAATCGTACCTTCGCGGATCGCTTGGCGAAGCGTCTCAAAGAGCGCATTCGTTTTTCCGGATTCTGCTTCCAATTTCAGATATCGTTCCCGAAGCTTCGTTTGAAACAAAAATTCCATGCCAGATCACGCCCCCAAATCTGGTCTAGTAAAATTAATATGAATTGGCTCTTTTTATTTGTCAAACAGAAAATTAAAATGAAAACAATTTACAAGCTCATACCAGCAGGGGGGACCATGCATGAGAAGAAAAGAATTTGATCTGACAGAAAATCGCCAGGAAACGGAAGCATTTCTGAAGGAGATGACCTACGGATTTCTGGGCACGATCCGTCCGGACGGCTGGCCGAGCGTCATTCCGCTCAATTACGTCTATTATCTGGATGCCGTTTATTTCCATGGTTCCAAAATCGGAGAAAAAATGTCTGCCATTGCCACAGAACCACGTGTTACATTTACCGTCTCCCAACAATTTGCCATCATCCCTTCCTATGCTACCGACCCGGAGTTGGCCTGTCCGGCATCAACGTATTTCAAGTCCGTTGTCATCAGGGGTTACGCACGCATTGTCGAAGATTTAGAGGAAAAAGCGGCTGCACTCGAAGCATTCATGCGCAAATTGCAACCGGAAGGCGGCTACAAAAAAATCAGGGCCGACGTGCCAGCGTATGTACAGCGTTTGAAAGGAGTGGCCGTCGTCCGGATCGACATCGAATCATTGACGGCCAAGTTCAAATTCGGCCAGAACCTGACCGAGGACAAAAGAACGTCCGTCCTGTCATTGCTGGCCGACCGGAACCTTCCGCTTGACGAAGAGACTGCACGCCTGATGCGCAAGTACTGTCCACATGCGGGCGGTTCCCCTGGCGATAATGCATGGGACAGACAAGCCGGGAATCGCACCTGATTTGTTCCTTCATTAACAAATGTGTTCTGAAACTTCCTTGCAAAACCGTAGCGACGGAGGAAGGCAACCCGGGTTTGGCATGCAAGCGCCGGCCTCACCAAGGGAACGTTTCGGGCCATCTTCTTCCGGAATTCCGGTTGGTCATGCAAGTGACTTGGCCCAGGACCACTTGATTGTCAGTCCTTTTCATTTCATGTCCGATTCCGGCCTGAAATGCCACTATTGGTCCCCCAAAGTCCCCGTTTCCGAGCCCCATTTTGC
>Ga0310836_100065_pt1 | contig 147488 bp, 123 predicted proteins | sample SM_ome_4_FD_201310 | JGI IMG/M metagenome (GOLD analysis project Ga0310836, IMG submission 201310) | Sorghum-adapted microbial communities enriched on stacked mutant (SM) sorghum from Joint BioEnergy Institute, Emeryville, California... ... | reverse complement strand
TTCTACAATCGCAAACGAGTCCATTCGGCGATCGGGTATCTCACACCCATTCAATGCGAACAAATGTACGATTATGTTGCGTAATTTTCTCGATTCCATGTGTCCAATCTATTGACAGAGGTCCAATGCGACTTTGACCGCGTGGATCGACCATCAAATCAAGCTATTTCAATCCACGCATCCCACGAGGGATGCGACCTGGTATTTCCGGCGGGGATGGCGTGAGGCTGTATTTCAATCCACGCATCCCACGAGGGATGCGACCTGGACCGGGTCGAATATCTGTATCACAACCGGGAATTTCAATCCACGCATCCCATGAGGGATGCGACTCTGACTGGTTGGTTACCCAGCAATTTGCTCACCATTTCAATCCACGCATCCCATGAGGGATGCGACGGAGATCGTTTCCCCGGTCTCTCCGTCGATGAAGGTATTTCAATCCACGCATCCCATGAGGGATGCGACTTGGTTACGTCCGATTTACCGTCGCTCGTATTGTAAAATTTCAATCCACGCATCCCATGAGGGATGCGACTTTTGATTTGCCCACAATTTGCCCACAAAAAATTATTTCAATCCACGCATCCCATGAGGGATGCGACGACATGTCGGGCGGGAAACAGACTGGCTGCAGCAAAATTTCAATCCACGCATCCCATGAGGGATGCGACAATCAAAAGGAGGATGCGATCCGGCGGCACCGGGGCATTTCAATCCACGCATCCCATGAGGGATGCGACGGTGCGGCAGAGGAGTGGGCCATCCACGACGCAATTTCAATCCACGCATCCCATGAGGGATGCGACTGAACGCAATCCGGGGTCTGTATCAGTCCTCCGCATTTCAATCCACGCATCCCATGAGGGATGCGACCTGTTATTTCTGATTCTGTCGGTGTAGCCCACAATATTTCAATCCACGCATCCCATGAGGGATGCGACGACTACGCTGACTTGGTGGAGCGCGTGGCGCGAGTGATTTCAATCCACGCATCCCATGAGGGATGCGACTGTCGTTGATTGTTTCCAGCGCGGAAGGGGGTCTGGTATTTCAATCCACGCATCCCATGAGGGATGCGACTCAAGGCGCGGCAAAGTCATGGGGCGCGGGCGTATTTCAATCCACGCATCCCATGAGGGATGCGACTATAGTGATAAGGCCCTGCCGGGTTACAGTTCATATTTCAATCCACGCATCCCATGAGGGATGCGACTGCAACGTTGTTCCGGTGTGGCGCGCAGCAAGTCGGATTTCAATCCACGCATCCCATGAGGGATGCGACCCCGCAACCGATCAATCTCCTGCTGTGCAGTTAATTTCAATCCACGCATCCCATGAGGGATGCGACGCCCCATCTTGTCCGCCTATCCTTTTTCTTTATCGGATTTCAATCCACGCATCCCATGAGGGATGCGACTTGGCCTGGACGAATCGATCGCCATCGCGCTGCAATTTCAATCCACGCATCCCATGAGGGATGCGACTCTCGGCAAGGCCGCCGGCGCCAGCGAGGAGCTATTTCAATCCACGCATCCCATGAGGGATGCGACGCAACAGCTCGCAACGAGTCGCAGCTGAGATCCTATTTCAATCCACGCATCCCATGAGGGATGCGACAAAAAAACGGACAAAGAGGCAAAAATTGAGCTGTATTTCAATCCACGCATCCCATGAGGGATGCGACCCAGATGTCTTTCTCGCCGCCCCAGAACTCAGGGATTTCAATCCACGCATCCCATGAGGGATGCGACTCATGCAATCCGTTTTGGACTTGCAACGGTACACATATTTCAATCCACGCATCCCATGAGGGATGCGACCAAGCAGATCACTGAGGCTGGGGGTCGGGTGAAATTTCAATCCACGCATCCCATGAGGGATGCGACGCGGCGCTGGCCAAGCAGGATTTGATCAAATACGTATTTCAATCCACGCATCCCATGAGGGATGCGACGATGGTCCACAGCACGGGTCACCCGGACAGGCTATTTCAATCCACGCATCCCATGAGGGATGCGACAAGCGCTGGACGCCGGCGAAGACGTAAACGGGTGGATTTCAATCCACGCATCCCATGAGGGATGCGACATCGAATGCAACTATGCCTCCGACATTCTGCAAGCATTTCAATCCACGCATCCCATGAGGGATGCGACTCGAATGCAACTATGCCTCCGACATCCTGCAAGCATTTCAATCCACGCATCCCATGAGGGATGCGACTCATCATCAACGAATCCGATGTGATCAATAATGCATTTCAATCCACGCATCCCATGAGGGATGCGACTGCCGTTGCCGGAGCCGCCGCGGGAGGTGAGAGGATATTTCAATCCACGCATCCCATGAGGGATGCGACGATTTTCTGGCGTATAGGACGGCGGAAAGTGGGGTATTTCAATCCACGCATCCCATGAGGGATGCGACAAGTCGTATAGAAATATACCGTATTCAAAATTCTATTTCAATCCACGCATCCCATGAGGGATGCGACACATCCCAGTACGGATAGGATCGGCACGACGGTGCATTTCAATCCACGCATCCCATGAGGGATGCGACCGCCGCTGGTAGTGTCGGTGTGATTGTGGAAATGATTTCAATCCACGCATCCCATGAGGGATGCGACCGAGGTGAGCCAAATCCCAAGGTAAGCTAAAAGGATTTCAATCCACGCATCCCATGAGGGATGCGACTCAATTGCCTTGGTGTCGATCATTTGGCGGGCATATTTCAATCCACGCATCCCATGAGGGATGCGACCAATGATGCACCTCAGGTCATCGTCAACCGTCCATTTCAATCCACGCATCCCATGAGGGATGCGACTGAGCATCGCCCGGCAACTCGACGTTCCTGTTATTTCAATCCACGCATCCCATGAGGGATGCGACGATAATGTACTTTGCCGGTTTTGTGAAATTCAAATTTCAATCCACGCATCCCATGAGGGATGCGACGACCAGTTCGCGTTGTTTCGTCCAGTGGAGGCCGAAATTTCAATCCACGCATCCCATGAGGGATGCGACCTGCTGGGGTTGATGTGCGTCGAGTTGGAGGACATTTCAATCCACGCATCCCATGAGGGATGCGACGGAAGTTGCTACACCATTCCCGAGCGCCGCGGGATTTCAATCCACGCATCCCATGAGGGATGCGACATTTACCTAACATTGCAGATGATTTTTCTTATTGATTTCAATCCACGCATCCCATGAGGGATGCGACAACGTGCTGAGGCTAATGCGGCTGTATGGTTTGATTTCAATCCACGCATCCCATGAGGGATGCGACGGGTATCGGATGCAAGCTTTTTTGTATATTTTTATATTTCAATCCACGCATCCCATGAGGGATGCGACGAAAAAATGCTATTGTCTGGCAGATGGGGCGTAACATTTCAATCCACGCATCCCATGAGGGATGCGACGCCCGGAGTACGACGATCTGGAAAAGCTGGACATTTCAATCCACGCATCCCATGAGGGATGCGACCCGGCGGTGCGGCTGGTGCTACTGGCCTGACATCATTTCAATCCACGCATCCCATGAGGGATGCGACGATGGCCCCCCGTCAGCTTATCCATTTCTCTTATTTCAATCCACGCATCCCATGAGGGATGCGACCCCAGCAGGCCGCCGATGCGCTCGCACGACTGGTATTTCAATCCACGCATCCCATGAGGGATGCGACCTTTACGGGCGACTGGAAGCGCGCCTGGAATGGCGTATTTCAATCCACGCATCCCATGAGGGATGCGACTTTTTCCCAATCGTCCCCGATCAATCGGCCTGTTCTATTTCAATCCACGCATCCCATGAGGGATGCGACGGAGGGTGTGTTCAACATGCAACAAGCGGCTCTTTATATATTTCAATCCACGCATCCCATGAGGGATGCGACTTTCCCAATCGTCCCCGATCAATCGGCCTGTTCTATTTCAATCCACGCATCCCATGAGGGATGCGACTCTGTGCCACCACCAACGGACGTCGACCCGCGCTATTTCAATCCACGCATCCCATGAGGGATGCGACGTGCTGCTGCCACCAGTTTTTCAGCGGCTCGCCGAGGATTTCAATCCACGCATCCCATGAGGGATGCGACCGGATTTTGTATGCCCCAAAGGTGCAGGTTGAGCGATTTCAATCCACGCATCCCATGAGGGATGCGACCCGGCTGCGGGAGGAAATCTTGTACCCGTTTGATATTTCAATCCACGCATCCCATGAGGGATGCGACGGTAAATCTGCCCATTGATGAAGATGAATTGCAAATTTCAATCCACGCATCCCATGAGGGATGCGACTGAGCAATTTGAAACAGATCGTTATGCAGATCATCATTTCAATCCACGCATCCCATGAGGGATGCGACACAACGGTAGCAAAACGTCCAATCACGAGGATTGGATTTCAATCCACGCATCCCATGAGGGATGCGACGTTAATTCGTGACTCAAACCTTGTTGCTTTCGTTAAAATTTCAATCCACGCATCCCATGAGGGATGCGACGCAACGTATTCACGCTTCTTTGCAATCTGCTCAATTTCAATCCACGCATCCCATGAGGGATGCGACGAATGCGGAAACCCACTGATGCCGTCTCGCCAATTTCAATCCACGCATCCCATGAGGGATGCGACTGCCGTAGACGGTGGATTCGTCCAAAATCTTTTATTTCAATCCACGCATCCCATGAGGGATGCGACTCCGTGGTGCGGCCATGGTGTCACTCCTCTCATTTAATTTCAATCCACGCATCCCATGAGGGATGCGACCTGCAATAAGGTGTATAATGATGATAACCATAATTATTTCAATCCACGCATCCCATGAGGGATGCGACCATGTCTACCCATTGACGGGCGACGGGACGGTTCGGTATTTCAATCCACGCATCCCATGAGGGATGCGACAAAAATCAGAAAAAAACCGTACCCGATCAAAATATTTCAATCCACGCATCCCATGAGGGATGCGACGAAGCAACCAATAATTATCCGCCGTTTCGAGTGAATTTCAATCCACGCATCCCATGAGGGATGCGACCTGCATTTCTTGTCGTACCACTTCCGGCAGTGTATTTCAATCCACGCATCCCATGAGGGATGCGACACGAGCTGGCCCGCCGGTACAATATTTCCATCACCATTTCAATCCACGCATCCCATGAGGGATGCGACGGTCACAGTCACGGCAAAATACGGCGGTGTCCGGGATTTCAATCCACGCATCCCATGAGGGATGCGACCAAAGCACGCCGGCGGGTCGAGATCAACCTACAAGATTTCAATCCACGCATCCCATGAGGGATGCGACTCCGCTTTCGGTATTCGCGCATTTGGATTGTTCTATTTCAATCCACGCATCCCATGAGGGATGCGACGCTGGCGATCGGGCTGCGGGCCCGGCAGTCATATTTCAATCCACGCATCCCATGAGGGATGCGACGGATTTGCGATTTAACTTGCAGAAGCTTCGCTATATTTCAATCCACGCATCCCATGAGGGATGCGACAAAAGACCGCCAAGCAGCGCGGGGCGGTGACAAAGATTTCAATCCACGCATCCCATGAGGGATGCGACACCGCCTCATGCCGTCCGCAGCCCAACTTTTCAATTTCAATCCACGCATCCCATGAGGGATGCGACCAAATGTAGAAACAGTCCAATTCCATCCGCTGCATTTCAATCCACGCATCCCATGAGGGATGCGACACTATATCCGACAGGGTGTAGATGATCTGCGCTTTATTTCAATCCACGCATCCCATGAGGGATGCGACTCGTGACCGACAAGGCGATGGGAGAGTGGTTTCCATTTCAATCCACGCATCCCATGAGGGATGCGACCTTGCTTGACGGTGAGGATGGGTGGTAGTGTTATTTCAATCCACGCATCCCATGAGGGATGCGACGGCGATGCTGCCGGAGCTGTGGCTTTTGCGGTTATTTCAATCCACGCATCCCATGAGGGATGCGACTTCGACATAATCCCCCATGTTCACCTCGCCAAATATTTCAATCCACGCATCCCATGAGGGATGCGACTCTTCTCCGGGATTTCCTCCGACTCCACAACCTATTTCAATCCACGCATCCCATGAGGGATGCGACGGCGTTTCACGAGAAAAAGGACGAGACACTCCAATTTCAATCCACGCATCCCATGAGGGATGCGACTGTAAAATTTAAATATTTTCTTACTTAATTGCTATTTTATGATATTCTATTTTGGTTGAAGTTCACTAATTTCAAAAAAATCAACCCGAAAACGAATGAATAAATTACATTTTTTAGTATTTTAGTGGTGCGAATGATCCTGTATTTTTATGTTCACTTTACATTCGCACTTGATTGTCATTTCAAATAACAGGGGCATATATTTTCCACAATCCCTCCTCACTTCATGGCGCAAATTTTCCAGGACATCACTACTGTCTTGAGCAACAAGCCAGCATTTATTAACTTCCATCAAATTTTTAACACTCTATACTAATCAAGATAAAATTAGATTAACGTAATCATCTTAACGTTACAACAATTTACATACCGCAGGATTGCATGTTACCGAAATGGATTGATATTTCTTTTATGTTGGAACCTGAAGTCCCAGAGATCTCAACATCACTACAACCTAATCTCACATGCAGCTGCGCGCGCCCTGGCCACCCGCAGGTTCCACTTGCCAATCTGTCCTGATTTGCTCAATGTCGGAGACCCCAAATATTAAGCGAAAAATCGGTTTTACGCCGCACAGGCGCCAATGCCGTTGTTGCATCCGGGAACACTATGCAGATTCTATTTGATTTATATATGTAAACTTTCTTATCATATATATTATTATATATAATTTTCTGCGATTCTCCTCACAATCAATGACGTTTATCACATTTTCTCGCCATATTCCGAATTTTTTATATACAATCTACAAACATTCTGCTATTATTTCTATACGCGATATGATTAATCATATACGATTTGGACCATGCTCTGTGGAATCGGACGGACATCCTCCTTTTTTTGAAACCGTTTTCGATAAAGGAGCGGGATTGCGCACCCGTCAGTCCCCCGTTTTCGCCGGTCGTGATCCGAAACCCCGAACGTTCGCCTGAAAGGGCTTTCGTCCGGCGGCAACCTGATTCAAGATTTCAAAAACGCAGGGGGATTGATGAAACATGAGGCGCATCAAAACCATCTTGTTCCTGGTGCTGGCAGCAGCCCTCGTACTCTCGGCCTGCTCGCAAAACAGCAGCTCCAGCAGCAGCGGAAGCAGCACGAATTCGGGCAGCTCCGCTGCGACCGGCAGCTCGTCGGGCTCTTCCGGTTCGTCCGGCTCTTCGGATTCGTCCCAGGCCCAACCCGAAGCACCGAAGGTTGATCCGATCCACTGGAAACTCGGCCATACCCAGCCGGCCGGCGGCCCGTACCAGAAAGCGGCGGAACTGTTCGCCCAACTGGTGCAGGAACGTTCCGGCGGCCAGCTGATCATCGACACGTTCCCGGCCAGCCAGCTCGGCAACGGCCGCGACATGGTGGAAGGCCTGCAGCTCAACACGATCCAGATTTATACCGGCACGCTGTCGGTGACGGCCAACTTCGCGCCGAAGATGGGAATTTACAGCCTGCCCTACCTGTTCCGCGACATCGATCATGCCCACAAGGTGGTCAAAGGCGAGATCGGCCAGGAACTGGCCAAGGAACTGGAAGCCGTCGGCATCCTGAACATCGGCCACTGGGAAAGCGGATTCCGCCACTTCACCAACAACATTCGCCCGATCACGTCGGCTGCAGACCTGAAAGGCATGAAAATGCGCGTGCTCGAGTCGGAAGTGTTCGTCGAACTGATGCAGCAGCTTGGCGCGACCCCCGTACCGATGCCGGTCGGCGAACTGTTCAGCGCGCTGGAGCAAAAAACGGTGGACGGCCAGGAAAATCCGCTCGGCCAAATCGTCAACCTGAAATTCTATGAAGTGCAAAAATACCTGACCCTGGACGGCCACATCTATGACGTGGGCGCCATCCTGGTCAGCAAGGCGGCCTTCGACGCCCTCACGCCGGAACTCCAGCAAATCGTGCGGGAGGCGGCAGCCGAAGCGTCCGAATACAACCAGCAGCTCAGCTTCGAAGCCGAAGCCGGCTATGTCGATTTTCTCAAAGAGAATGGTATCATTGTGGAAGAAAACCCAGATCTGGAATCGTTCCAGAAGGCTGTCGCTCCTGTCTACGAAAAATTCGGAGACAAGTACGGCATGGATCTGATCGAGCGCATCCGGTCGGTCCAATAACGTTGTGCGTCTGACGGGTGAAAATGGCCATGCATCGCCCGTTCCTCCTCCGGGTCCGGCAGCCGACGGGATCAACTTGCCATTTCAAGTATCGGGGAACGGTGATTCAACATGCGAGAAAATGAACGCGGCGAAAAAACCGAATACGTCTACAACCTGCTGAAAGAGATGATTTTCGGCTGGAAGCTGGCACCGGGACAAAAAATCAACATCAGCAATCTGACCCGCGAAATCAACGTCAGCGCCATTCCTTGCCGGGAAGCGCTCAGCCGGTTGCATTCCGAAAAGCTGGTCATTTTCGAGCCGAACAAAGGCTACCGCGTGAGCAACATTCTGACGCGCCGGCAGATGCTGGAAATGTCGGAAGCGAGAACGCTGATGGAACTCCACGCCATCCGCAACCTCATTCGCGCGAACGCCGTTGGCGTGATCGATCAGCTGCAGGAATTGAACGAAGCCATGAAGCAGCTCGACACCGCATCGTCGTACCGGGAAATCTTGAAGTTCGTGCATTACGACCGGCAGTTTCACCTGAAGCTGGTGCAAAACGGAGGAAACACCTTCCTGCTGGAAGCCTACAACAGCATGCATTGCCATTTTCACATCGCCCGTTTTTACCATGTGCGCGGTGCGGTGGACCAGACGGATGCAACCAGCGAACACACGGAGATCATTGAAGCGATCAAAACAAGGGACATTTACCGGGCGGAGGAAGCGGTCGCCAACCACATCCGGTTTGTCACGCAGCGCCTGCTGCGTGACGAACCGGATCCCCTTCCCCGTTCCGCGACAAGGGGAAGCGTATGAAAGTCACGAAAGATCGGTTGACGGAACTCATTCGCAACAAGTTGATGCAGGCGGGCTTGTCGAAAGAACACGCGGACCAGGTTGCCGACGTGCTGGTGTACGCCGATTTGCGGGGCGCCCATTCCCACGGCGCGATACGGGTGGAATATTACTGCGAGCGCCTGGATCGGGGAGGCATCAACAAAAGCCCGCAATTCCGGTTCGAAAAGACCGGGCCCGCGACGGGCATCTTTCACGGCGACAACGGCCCCGGCCAACTGGCCGCCAAACTGGCCATGGATGAAGCGATCAAGATGGCCAAAGCGTCCGGCATTGCGGCCGTCGGGGTGAGGAGCATTTCCCACAGCGGGGCGCTCGGCTATTTCGTCCAGCAGGCCGCGCACGAGGATTTGATCGGCATTTCGGTTTGCCAGGCCGATCCGATGGTGGTGCCCCACGGCGGATCGAAACCTTATTACGGCACCAACCCGATCGCCTTCGCCGCGCGCGGGATGAACGGCGACATGGTGACGTTCGACATGTCCACCTCGGTCAAACCGTGGGGCAAAATTTTGGAAGCGCGGGTCAAGAACGAACCGATTCCCGACACCTGGGCGGTTGGCGAGCACGGAAAACCGACGACGGACCCGTTCCGCGTCCGCGGCCTTCTGCCCCTGGCAGGACCAAAAGGGTTCGGCCTCGCCATGATGGTGGACATCCTGTCCGGCATGCTGCTCGGCCTGCCCTTCGGCAAACATGTCACCGAGCTGTACGGCGACATGACGCAGGGCCGGGACCTGGGCCAGCTGCACGTGGTGATCAATCCCGCCTACTTCACGCACACGGACATCTTTAAGGCCTGCATCTCCCAAATGATGCGGGAACTGAACGAAATGGAACCGGCGGAAGGATTCGACCAGGTGTATTATCCCGGGCAACAAAGCCGGATGCGGGCGGAAATCAGCGAACGGGAAGGCATCGTGATCGCCGATGAAATCTACCGGTATCTCGTTTCCGATGATCTGCACTACAACCGCTACCACATGTACGATCCGCTCGCGGATTGAGGCAGGCTGCACAGACTGATTATTCTGGGGAGTGATCTACCATGCAATACGGACATTACATTGGCGGACAATGGCTGGACAGCGAAGGCACGATTCCGGTGTACAACAAGTTTACCGGTGAGGAGTACGCCCGGGTTGGCAAAGGAACAAGAGACATCGTCAACCGGGCGGTCACGTGTGCCCGGGAAACGTTCGAAAAACAACGTTTGAGCGAGCAGGAGCGTTACGAGATATTGATGCGCGCAGTGGACCTGTTCCGGAAGCGGCGTGACGAACTGGCCGAAATATTGATCTGCGAAGCGGGCAAGGTCGTCAAAGACGCGTACGCCGAAGTGGACCGGGGCATCCAGACGTTCCTGGCCTCCGCGGAGGAAGCGAAGCGCATCGGCGGCGAGGTCATTCCGCTCGGGCTCGGCCGCGGAGACAACCGGCTCGCATTCACGATCCGCGTGCCGATCGGCGTCGTGGCGGCGATCACGCCGTTCAATTATCCGTTCAACCTGACCGCCCACAAGGTCGGCCCGGCCATTGCCGCGGGCAACACGGTCGTGCTCAAGCCTGCGGCGGCAACCCCCGTCATCGCCTGCGTCATGACGGATATTCTTGCCGAAGCCGGACTGCCGGCCGGTTATTTGAACGTGGTCAACGGTTCGGGCCGGGAGACGGGCGAATATTTGCTGGAAGACGAGCGCATCAACTTGTACACCTTCACCGGCAGCCCGGAGGTCGGCCGCCGGGTCAAGAGCAAAACGGGCATCCGCAAAGTGTCCCTCGAGCTCGGCAACAACTCCCCCAACATCGTGCACCACGACGCACCGGACCTGGACCGCGCCGCGGAGCTCTGCGTCGCCCGCGGGTTTGCCAACGCCGGCCAGGCCTGCATTTCCGTGCAGCGCGTTTATGTTCACCGCGACATTTTTGATGCGTTCGTGGAACGGGCCGCCGAATACGCGAAACAAGTCAAATACGGCGATCCCCGCGATCCGGAAACCGTCGTCGGGCCGATGATTTCCGAGGCGGAAGCGATCCGCGCCGAATCGTGGATCCGCGAGGCCGTCGAGGCCGGTGCCCGGACGGTCGTCGGCGGCGGACGGTCCGGCGCTTTGCTGGAACCTACCGTGCTCGTCGGCGTGAACGACGGCATGAAGGTCGTTTGCCAGGAAGTGTTTGCGCCGGTGATCAGCATTTTGCCGTATGACGACATCGAGGAAGCGTTCCGGAGAGCCAATGCGTCCAATTTCGGGCTGCAGGTCGGGCTGTTCACCTCCAATCTGCAGCTGGCGATGCGCGCCGCGCAGACGTTGGAATTCGGCGGCGTGATTCTCAACGACGTCTCCACCTACCGGACGGATGTCATGCCCTACGGCGGCGTCAAGGACAGCGGAATCGGAAAGGAAGGCCCGCATTTTTCGATCCGGGAAATGACGGACGAACGGCTGGTCGTCATGAACCTGAACTGAATGCATCAAGATCGAGGCGATATGATCATGAAAACAACATGGGAATACAACTCTTCTCCCCGAATCGTGTTCGGAACCGGCTCTCTGCGGCAAATCGGCGAAATCGCGGCGTCGTTCCGGGCCAAACACGTCTTGCTGGTCACCGATCGGGGCTTGGTGCAAGCCGGCATGGTCGGGCGGGCGCTGGCGTATCTGGACGGATTCGACGTTCGCGTCTACGACCGGGTCGTGCCGGAACCTCCCGTCGAAGCGGCGCTCGATTGTCTGGCGTTCGCCCAAAGCGGGCCGCCGGTTGACCTGGTGATCGGCCTGGGAGGCGGCAGCTGCCTGGACATGGCCAAAGTCGTCGCCCTCCTGATCACCCATGGCGGCCATCCCCTCGATTACGCGGGGGAGTGCAAGGTTCCCGGACCGGTTGTGCCCATCGCGGCCATTCCGACGACGGCGGGCACCGGCTCCGAGGCGACGTCCGTTGCGGTCATCACCGATGCAGCGCGCAATTTGAAAGTCGGGATTTCGGACAATTACTTGCGCCCGGCCGTCGCCCTGGTCGATCCCGAACTGACCGTCGGCCTGCCGCCATACATTACCGCCTGCTCGGGGATTGACGCGCTCAGCCACGCGATCGAAGCGTATACGGCGATGCCCTCTTGCCGCATTCAGGCGGAAGGCAACGTGCTGTTTCAGGGTTCGATGCCGATCAGCGACATGCTGGCTTGGCGGGCGATCGAGCTGATCAGCCAAAACTTGGCCGTCGCCGTCCGTCAGGGCAGCAACCTGGAGGCGCGTTCCAACATGATGCTCGGCAGCCTGCTGGCCGGCATGGCTTTCTCCAATGCGGGCACCGCCGCCGCGCACGCCCTCTCCTATCCGATCGGCGGCAGGGTGAAGTCGCCGCACGGTGAACTGACCGGCCTTCTGTTGCCCTACGTAATGGAAATGAACGCCGACACCCAACCGGAGAAAATGATACGCATCGCGCAGGCTTTCGGCATTCACGCATCCGAAGGGCCTCCGGAAGAAGCTCCCCTTGCGGCGGCGCGGGCCGTCATGAATTTGCTGCGGGACATCGGTCTGCCGACCCGCCTGTCGCAGATTGGCATCAAGGCCGAAGACTTGCCGGCAATCGCGGAAGAAGCGGTGAAGATCGAGCGCCTCATCCGCAACAATCCGAAACGGGTGACGGCGCGGGATTTCGAAGCGCTGCTGAACAAAGCCCTGTGAACGGAATCGAACAGGAGCCCGGCCCCAACGAATGTGATCCGGCGTGAGCGGGTAAATGAAAGTGCCCCGTTCCATCAAAAAACCCTCGTCCCGATTCGACCGGTGGCGAGGGTTTTATTTCGTTTCCCAAATTGCGGCTTTCGTCGTGCCCGGCGATCTCCGGCGATCCCCGGCGATCCGTCTTTGCCGTCTTTGTCGGCCGGCAGAGGCGGCCCTCAGCGGGCTTTCGCTTTGCCGAGGACCCACACATGCCGGTCCCCCGCATGCAAGGCGACCTGTTGCCCGAACACCTTGATGGCCAGAGCATCTCCCTCCTCCAACCCGAACGTCGCGCCTTCCTTGTCCACGCGCACGGCGATCAGCCGCCCGCGATACCGCACCTTGAAGGCATAGGCGTTCCACGGCTGCGGAATGACCGGCGCGAAATGCAGGCCGTCCTCTTTCAGCCGCAGCCCGGCAAATCCGAACACGATGGCCATCCAGGTGCCGCCCATGTTGGCCAGGTGCAGGCCGTCCTTCGTGTTGCCGTGGGTGTTGTCCAGGTCAAGCCGCGCCGTTTCGATGAAATAGTCGTACGCTTTGTCCACGTCCCCCAGCTTGGCGGCCATGATGCTGAACACGCAGCCGGACAGCGAGGAATCGTGGGTCGTGATGTTTTCGTAGTACGCATAGGAATCGCGAATGACGTCCAGCGGCTGCTCGTCTTCCAGCAGAAAATGCGCCAGCACCGTGTCCGCCTGTTTGCATACCTGGTAGCGGTACAGCGTCAGCGGATGGTAGTGCAGCAGCAGCGGATAATGCGCCTCCGGCGTCCCCGCGAAATCCCATACCGCTTTCTGCAGGAACGAATCGTCCTGCGGGTTGATGTTGAGCGCCGGGTCGTACGGCAAATACATGCCTTCCGCCGCCCGCATCCATTCCGCCGGTTCGCCGTCTTCGAGCCCGATCCGCTCCGTCAGCGACGCCAGCGCCTCCGGCGACCGCTCCCGCATCATGTCCACGACACGCGCCGCCCACTTCAGGTTGTGCTTCGCCATCACGTTCGTGTAGTAGTTGTTGTTGACGATCGCCGTGTATTCATCCGGTCCCGTCACCGCGTCGATGCGGAACCGGCCGTCCTTCCAGTGGCCGACGTCGATCCACAGCCGGGCTGTCTCCATGAGCAGCTCCGCGCCGTATTGCTCCATGAACGCCCAGTCTTCCGTCGCCAGATAATACTGGACGTATCCGTAAGCGATGTCCGCGCTGATGTGGTACTGCGCCGTCCCCGCCGGGAAGTAGGCCGAGCATTCGCTCCCCGCAATCGTCCGCCACGGAAACAGCGCCCCTTGCCGATGACCCATTTCCTTCGCCCGCCGCCGCGCGCCGTCCAGAATCGAGTGGCGGTACAGGAGCAAATCCCTTGCCCGCTCCGGGTTCGTCATCAGAAACGCGGGCATCATGTAAATTTCCGTATCCCAGAAATAGTGCCCTTCGTACCCTTCCCCGGACAATCCTTTGGCCGCGATGTTGGAATGGCGGTCCCGCCCGGCCGACTGCAACAGGTGAAAAAGGTTGAACCGGATCCCTTCCTGCAGCGCGTCATCTCCTTCGATCCTCACATCCGCCGTCTGCCAGAACCGGTCCAACTCCTCCTTCTGTTCCGCCGCCGCTTCCTCAAAAGAGAGCCCCCGCCACGCCCGGCACAGCCCGACGGCCGCCTCCAGCGGGTTCTCCCCGTGCCGGAGGGTGTCCGTGTACACGTTCATTTTGGTGAGCACGGTTGTGCCGGCCAGTTCCAACGTCGCGGTGACGGTGACGGCTTTCCCTTCCCGGGCAACGGACCATTCGGCTTCCCGATTCGCCCGCAGCGCGAAGGCGCAAGCCGTCCGCAAACCTGATCGCGGCGCGCGAAGTTCGAGGCCGGCGACGCCGTCACCTTCCGCCAACGACATCATGACTTCAAGCAGTTTGGCGTGCCTGGCGCCGACGCGGGGGTCGCGGCGGTTGACGTAATTCCGCACGTCCCCGTTCAAAACCGCCTTCACCGTCACCCGGCCGCGAAAGTTTACCGGCTCGATCCTGATCTCCTGCATGAACAATTCCTTGCGCCGGAAGGACACGAGCCGCCGGAAGGTGAGCTTCACTTCCTTGCCGTCAGGCGAGCGCCAATGCACGAAGCGCTCCGCAACCCCGCGGTCCATGTGCAAAAGGCGTTCATACCCGAGCACCTCCCCGGCGTCCAACGCAAACGTCTCCGGCTTTTCTCCCGCTCCCGTTTCAAACGTCAAAAGGACGGTCTGGGCATCCGCGATGTTGGCCAGCTTCTGCTGGGTTTCCGGAAATCCGTACAATTTCTCGCCGTACTCGACATCGGTGATTTCGTGGAACGCGTTGATGTACGTGCCGCGGATCGGCTCGTATCCGTCCCCGGCGCGAAGCGGCTCCTCGAAACAGCCGCGCACGCCCAAATACCCGTTTCCGGTAAAAAACAGGCTTTCCTCGACGGGCCACGCCAATTGGTCCGGTTTGCCGGATCGAATGCACCAGGTCATGGAGGATTCCCTCTCTGTCCGTTTCGTTCTTCACCTTGAAGTCTATGATGCGGCCCCGTACAATGATGTTAAGATTTAAAGATTTTAAATAAATTTTTAATACAACCTTCGAAAGGCCGGGTTCACATGGCACCGCAACATCCGTCCGTCCAATCGAGCGTGATCGACAAGTTTCGGAAAATGAAGGTGAAAAACCGGCAGGACTTTTTCGTCCACCCGTCATACAACACCGAACGAAGGTTGCTCCAATCGCTGTCCATGGGCCTGGTCGACGAAGCCGAACGCGCCCTGGACGAGATCAACCGGCAGCCCCGCGCGAGACTCGCCCCCGATCCGATCCGCTCCCTCAAAAACTCGCTGATCGCCTCCTGCACGCTGTTCACCCGCGCGATCATCGAGGGCGGCGTTCATCCGGAGAACGCGTACAGCCTGAGCGACGTGTTCATCTGGCAGATCGAGGAAACGAAAGACGCGAAATCGCTGGAACGCCTGGAATACGACATGCTCCACGCCTTCGCGCGCGCGCTCCGGGAAGAGCGGCAGCCGGTCAGCAACGCCATCGTCAACCGGACCGTCGCTTTCATCCACGATGAAATTTTGAACGACCTGTCGCTGGAACGCATCGCCGCCCATGTGAGCGTGCACCCGGCGTATCTGTCGAACCTTTTCAAAAAGGAAACGGGCATGACGGTCACGGAGTACATCACGCGAACGCGCGTGGAAGATTCCAAGTACTTTCTGACCCACAGCGACCTGCCGATCCTCGACATTGCCGTCCTGCTCGGCTTCTGCAACCAAAGCTACTACGCCCGCCAATTCAAGCGGTATGTGTCGATGACGCCCCGGGAGTACCGCAACAAGTATCGCGGCGGCGTCGGGGTGTGAAGGCGGGGTGCACGGACGTTGTTCCCTCACCCGGCCCCGCATTCCGAATGGCGAAGGCGGCGTGGAGGTGCGAGGTGTGTACGCCGGCCCTCATCCGGTTCCAAAAAAAAGACCGCCCGTTCTCCGGACGGCAGCTCGTTCCGGCAGTTCGGCGGTTGATGGCGGCGTCGGGTGCCATAAGGATGGAAGGTTTCCGCGGGGTCCGGTTCAGTCTTGAACCCGCAACCGTCCGGCCCGTTTGGTGCGCGAAAACCATTTGCTCAGTTCGGGTACGGCGATTCCGGCGAGGATGACGGCGACGCCGGCCCACTTCCATCCGCTCACGGGTTCCCGGAGAACGAGGGCGGACATGAAAACGGCGGTCGGCAATTCGGCGGAACTCAATATGGTGGCGAGCCCCCCGCCGATCCGCGGCACGCCGACGGCGAAGCAAACCGTGGGCACGATGCAGCCGAAAAACGCGAGCATAAGCGCCCATTTCCACAATCCCGCCGGGAGTGCCCCGTTCCACAGGAAAGTCGGCGGAAAGACGACGCAGGCCAGTACCGCCGCACCCGTCAGCATCCAGGCGCTTCGCGGGACCGGATGTTCCCCGGTGCCGACTTTGCCGCTCAAGTTGATGTACAGGGCGTAAGAGACGGCGGAGGACAGTCCGAGCAGAAGCCCCGGCATGGGCAATTCCCGCCAATCCCCGCTTCCGCCTGCTCCCGTCAGGAGCGTGCCGGCGAACAGGAGAAAGATGGCCAGCCATTTCTCGCCGGACGGCCGCTTTCGGTCCAACACCGCTTCGACCAAAACCCCGATCCACGCAAACTGAAAAAGAAGCACGATGGCGACCGACGCCGGAATGTAGCGCAGGGAAGTAAAATACAAAATGCTTGTGAGGCCGATCAGGCTGCCGGTCGCCATTTGCGCCAGTTTGCTGCGGTCGAAGGCGGTGAACTTCCATCTTTTTCTGAACATCAGCACAAGAAGCCACGACAGCATTGCACCGAAGAGGATCTCCCCGCCGATCACTTCTCCTGCCGAAAATCCTTCCTGGTAAGCCAGCTTGGCGAAGGTCGACAATATGCCGTAACTGCAAGCGCCGAGAAGAACGACCAATGCCCATCGCACCCGTCCCACCTCCAGTCGTCAAGTCGATTGATTTGCCCGAATGTTCCCAAAATGGACGGGTTGGATGACTCCGTTGAAGTCCAATCGATGTTTCCGATGGTTTATCCCAACGGATTGGATGCCGCACGGGCTTTCCGGATGCCGGCCACAAACAGGACGACGACGGTGGCGACATACGGCAGCATGAGCACGATTTGCGAAGGAATGCTGTAGCTTTGCAGGCTGATCGCCAGGGCATCGGTATACGCGAAGACGAGGCAGGCCAGGAACACTTTGACCGGATTGCCGTTGCCGATCATGATGGCGGCGAGGGCGAGAAACCCTTTGCCCGCCGACATGTTTTCCGTGAACATCGAAATGCCGCCGATGGACAGGAACGATCCGGAAATGCCGGCAAATACGCCGGTGATCAGCACGGTGATCCACCGGTATTTCAAAATGTTGACCCCGGCCGTCTCCGCCGCATGTTCATTCATCCCCACGCCGCGCAAACGCAGACCGAAGGGGGTTTTGAACATCACGATGTAGACGAGAATGACGGACAGAAGCGCGATGTACACGAGCAGGTTCTGGCCGCTGATGATCTTGCCGAGATAGGGAATGTCTCCGATCAGCGGAATGTCGACGGTCCCGAAGCTTTTGATGCGCGGGTCCATGAACGAACCGCGGGTGTCAAAAATGCCGTCCAGGAGGAGCGTGGTCACCCCCCACGCGCTCAGGTTCATGGCGATCCCGACCACGATGACGTCCGATTTGAAATGAAGCACGAGCACACCGAAGATGAGCGAGACGACAAGGGAGCTGGCGATGCCGAACAGCAGCCCGACAAACGCACTTTCGCTCAAATAGCTGCCGTACATGGCAAAGAATGCGCTGATCAGCATGAAGCTTTCCAACCCGATGTTGAAAATGTTCGCCCGGTCGGCAAAAAGTCCGCCCATGGACGTCAAGATCAAGGGAGTGGCCAGACGGATCATGGCGGCCAGGGTCAATGAACCGAAGAAAATACTAAGCATGTCGCGACGCTCCTTCCGCGGCCTTCATCTTCCGTTTCTCGTTCCAAGCCACGATTTTGGCCCATACCGCTTTGTAATCGACCGTGACGAACAGGACGAACAGGGACTGGATGAGCGTAATGACGAGGCGGTTCGTATCGGTCATCCGCTCCATGGCGAAGGAGCCGTTTTTGAGCAGACCCCAGAGCGCACCGACGATGACAACCCCGATCGGATTGTTTTTGGCGATCAGGGCGATCATGATGCCGTCCCAACCGAGGTTGGTCGCGAACGAAGGACGGAATTTGCCGTGCGGCCCCATGATTTCCACCGCGCCGCAGATCCCGGCAATCAAACCGCTGAGCAGGAAGATGAGCACATAGGTGCGCTTCACCCGGATGCCGCCCTGCCTGGAAAACAGCATGTTTTCCCCGACCTGCTTGAGCTCGTATCCCTTGAGGGTGAACCTGTACAGCAGGTAAACGATCAAGGCGAGGCCGATCGCGATGAAAATGCCGGTCGTGGCCTGATAGGGCGGAAACAGGAGCGACAATTTGGCCGACTCCAGAATGGGCGGCGTGGCCACCTGCTCCGGCGATTTGGAACCGTCGAACCCGACGAATTTCAAAGCCAGATATTCCGTCAACAACATCGCCACATAGTTGAACATCAAGGTGGTGATCATTTCATCCACTTTGAAGTAAAGCTTGAGCAAGGCGGGAACGAGCGCGAACAGCAAACCGGCGAGACCCGCAGCCAGAATGGTGAGCGGAATGTGCAGTCCCGTCGGCAGCGCAATGGCATATCCGACCATCGCCGCCGTGAAGGCGCCGACATAGATTTGCCCGTCGATCCCGAGGTTGTTGACGCCGGATTTGAAGGCGATGGTGGCGGCGATGCCGGAGATGATGCACGGCGTGATCCAGCGGATGCTCTTGGCAATCGAGCCTTCGCCAACCAGGGCGCCCTGGAAGACGGCGGCAAACGATTCAAGCGGATCTCCGCCCTGGATCAAAATGATGATGGCCCCTATCGCGAAAACGAGCAGCAATGAGACGGTGTACTTGATGATTTCATCCTTGGCCTGGATCCAGAATTGTTTACGCATGGCCTTGCTGCCCTCCTGTCATGAGCAATCCGAGCTTCTGTTCGTTGATGTCTTCGCCTTCCACGATCCCCGCCACTTCTCCGCCGTACAGCACCATCACGCGGTCGCTGAGCGAAATGATCTCATTCAGCTCATGGGAGACCAGCAACACGGAAATCCCGCTTTTGGCAATGTCGACGATCTGTTTCCAGATAAACTCGATGGCGCCCACATCAATGCCCCGCGTCGGGTCCTCGATGATGAGCAGTTTGTTGTCCAACAGAAATTCCCGGCCCACGATCACTTTCTGGATGTTGCCGCCCGACAGGTTGCGAACGTTATTGTTGACGGAATCGGTTTTGACCTGGAACTTCTGCACCACCTGTTCGGCGTACTGCAAGGCCCGTTTTTTGTCCAGCACGATTTTCTTTCTGAATGGTTCCGTCAAATGATAGCCCATCAAGGTGTTTTCCCAGATCGGCGCTTTCGTGTTGCTGCCCAGTCGCAACCGGTCCTGCGGCACGTACCCGATGCCGAGCAGGCGCTTCTCCCGCGGTCCCAGTTGGGTGACATCCCGGTTGTGGAATTGAACCGCACCTTGCTCGATGCGCCTCATGCCGAACAACGCTTCGACCAGTTCGCGCTGTCCGTTGCCGGCCACGCCTGCAACGCCCAAAATCTCGCCTTTGCGAACCTGAAAGCTGACATGCTTCACTTTATCCAATCCGTCATCGCCCTTGACGGTCAAGTCGCGGACTTCAAGTACGGGCTCGGCGATCGTTTTCGGCGGCTTGTCCACCGTGAGGATCACTTCCCGGCCGACCATCAGGCTGGCCAGTTTCACTTCGTCCACATCCTGCGGCAGCACGTGCCCGGTGACGCGCCCGTTCTTGAGCACGGTGATGGAATCGGAAATGGCCAGCACTTCTTTCAGCTTGTGGGTAATGAACAAGATCGTCTTGCCCTTGGATACCAGAAACTTCAGCGCCTCAAACAGGCCCTCGATCCCCTGCGGCGTCAGGACGGCCGTCGGTTCGTCGAGAATGATGATGTCCGCGCCGCGGTAAAGCACCTTGACGATTTCTACCTGCTGCTGTACGGCCACGGGCAAATCCCGGATCAAGGCGTCAAGGGGCAGCGGAAAATGATACTTTTCGCAAATGTCCTCGATTTCTTTGCGGGCTTTCTCTTTGTCGATGAACCATTTCCCTTTGATCTTCTCGTGTCCGAGAATGATGTTTTCCAAAACCGTCAGATTTTCAAACAGCATGAACTCCTGGTGGACCATGCCGATTCCGTTTCGGTTCGCCTGGTTGGCATTTTTGAAATTGACGCGCTTTCCCCGCAGGAGGATTTCACCGCTGGTCGGCTCAAGCAAACCGACCAGCATGTTCATGAGGGTGCTTTTACCTGCGCCGTTCTCGCCAATGATCGAATGAATGGTTCCGGCTTTGATTTCCATGTTGATTTTGTCGTTGGCCACAAGCGTACCGAACCGTTTTGTCACATCGATCAGCTTGATAATGGTTTCCAAAGGCTTCATCACCTTTGCCGGATATATGGATGGAATGGAAGGAACCGCCGGCATCGACCTCGGCGAACCGCATCGTTGCCGGCGGCCGGACACTTACTGAACCGGAGTGGGCACTACGATTTTTCCGTCCTTCATGTCTTGCACCAGTTGTTCCACTTCAGCCTGCAGTTCGGAAGAAAGCTTGTTGAAGTCGCGTTCGTCATACATTTGGATGCCCGTGCCGATGTCGTACGTTTGCAGGCCCGGTTCGAAGGTGCCGTCGAGGGCGCTTTCGCCCGCCTTGTACACGGCGCCCGCGATGTCTTTCAGCGCGGACCAAATGACCGCTTCACTGACGCTTCCTTGCCATTCGTCAACGCCGATCGCCTTGACGCCGGCTTCTTCGGCGCCTTTGATAACGCCAAGACCGGTTTTGTTGGCCGCATGCATGATGATGTCGGCGCCGTTGCCGGCCAGCAGCTTGGCGATTTCCTGGCCCTTCACCGGGTCGTTCGGATTGCCCGCGTACACCGCCTCGATTTGCACCGCCGGATCGCCGTATTGCACGCCGGCTTCAAACCCGACTTTGAACCGGTTGATGACCGGGGTATCCATGCTGCCGACGAAGCCGACCTTTTTGTTTTGCGTGGTTTTGGCCGCCACGAAACCGGCGATGAACGAGGCTTCCTGCGGCTCGACGACGATCGTTTTGACGTTGTCGAGATCGCTGGTGACGTAGGCGTCCCCGATGATGAACTTCGTGTCCGGGAAATCCGGCGCGACTTCCAGCACCGCTGCACCCAGGTCGTCCCAGAACACGTAGATGGGATTGGCGCCGAGTTCGGCCATGGCCCGGATTTGCTCTTCGTGTTCGGACTTGTCGATCGCTTCAATGATTTTCGTTTCGATGCCCTTGTCTTTGCCCAATTGCTCGAGTCCGGAATATGCCAGATCAAGGAACGGATCGCCTTTCGCAATCGAGATGATCATGGCCGCCTGCGTCGGTTTTTTCTCCTTGTCCGCCGATTTTCCCGAATTTCCGGATGACGAACATGCGGCTGTAAGCGTTGTCAAACAAATTGCCAAAATCAGCAGCGCCCAGATTTTTGACTTTCTCACTGTGACCCTCTCCTTTGCATGAATTCATTGACTGTATTTGCTGATACTGCGCCGGCCTTCGGTCCCAGGTACATGACCGATCGGGCCGCGGCAGCATTGGCAAACCTTGCGCATTGTTCCAGATCCCAACCCTGCATCAATCCGTACAGGAAGGTGGCGTTGAACGTATCGCCCGCCCCCGTCGTATCCACCACTTCCACCGGAATGCCTTTCACCGAGAGACGCCGGTCCCCGCTGAGGACGGTACACCCCTTGTCCCCGAGGGTAACCACCATGATTTTGTCCTCGCGAGCGAGCAGTTGCCCCCAGCCGGGCACATGCCCCGGACCCGTGCTGAACTTCTCAAAGGCGTTTTCATTGAAGCAGAGAATCCGGGCCAGTTCGAAATAGGACCAATCTTCCTCGGCGCTGACGAACGACTCGGATTCGACATCGAGCAGCACGCCGACATTCCGGTTTTTCAGCTCGCGGATGACGTCGTTGTGCCGTTCCAGCTTCTTCAAATCCGGGATCGTGGTGTACACATAACTCGCGTTCCGGAGCAGTTCCTTGCGGCGATCGTCCAGGATGAGCGGCGGCTTCGGATTTTCGATGAGGAAAATGGTTTTTTCGTTCTCGGCCAGCATGATGAAGTTCTGGTTGTTGGGCATGCCTGCCTCGATGGACAGGCAGCTTGTGTTGAGCCCGAAAGATTGGAGATCGTCCAGAATCAACGGCGTGTGGGAATCGTCTCCAATCTGGTCGAACAAATACGTTTCGATGCCGTAATTGGCGAGAATGCAGGCCGCATTCGGAATCATGCCTCCGACGCGCGACTCTTTGTAATGAACGCGTGCTTTGTCGCCCAGCGTCGGCCAGGTTTCGCACAGGTAATAGTGATCGATGCCGACGCTGCCGACGGCGACAACATGGGGGTTCTTCATCGCTTTCACCGCCAGTCATCGGGCAATGGCTGCAAGCGCTTCACTGATCTGTTCCAGGTCCATGTTGTTCAGCCGGCTGACCTCCCAATATTGGGACGGTATGGACGAGCTGCCCTTGAGGGCGCCTGCCATCGCGCCTGCCATGGTGGCCACGGTATCCGTGTCATTGCCGATGTTGACGCCGGCATAAATGCAGTCCATCGTGTTGCCTTGGGCCGCGACGAAGATGCCGAACGCTGCCGGAACGGCCTCCGAAATGTGCAAACCGCTGCCGACGACATCGCCAATTTCCCGCATCGCCTCCTCGAGGGATTTGCATTTGAGCGCGATGTCGATGGCCAGTTCCATCCGCTTCACCACGGAGGGGCCGGCCACCGTGATTCCCGTTTCTCTCCCGCGTTTCTCTCCCTGCACGGCGCCGTACAACCCAGCCTGGACGACGCTGTACACATTGGCATCCGGCTTCATCGCTTCGCTGACGGCGGCAGCCACGGCACAGGCGCCGGAGATGGACAGATGCGTGTTGTGCGTGGGCAGCGACACGGTGACGGCATCGTCGATGGCCTTGTCGATGTTGCCCGGGTTGATCAGGCCGATCGGGAAAATTTTCATCGCGGAACCGTTGGTCGCTTTCGCGTTCCAGTTCTCGATGGCGCCGGGCACGTCAACCGCGTTGCCTTTCAGCTTCTCGATGGCCGCCCGGGTGGTCGGACCGGCGAAAGGCGCAAAATAGTGCTCATCCTCCGACCAGGCCAGCAGAGCCTCTTTGATCATGTCCCCGGTTACGTTGCCGTCATGCCGGATAAGCGCTTTCATCAAATAGTAGGCAAGGCTGAAATCGTCAGTCACCTGTCCGGGCAAATTGTTTCGGGCAAACGTATCGTTGGGCGGCTGTTTGAATTCCTTCACCAATGAACCGAACAATTCCACGATTTGCTCCGTCGTTCTCATCTCGGTGGCGGCACCCATGGCATCTCCTACGGCGGCGCCGAGTACGGAACCGAGAATCTTGTCTTTTTTGTCCAAGTCGTTGTCCTCCTCGCAAACTGGTTGGTAAACGAAGTGAAATGATAAGCTGGCATAATGATAATACAAGTTGATGCAAAAAATGGGGGCGGCTTGTCCGATGAGGCTCGCGATTTTTCCCGTTTTTGGCCATTTCCCCTTTCCGGAATTTCACAATTTCGTGATTTTGCATTTCAAAATGACAGCTTCCAAAGGGTTCACTCCCCTTGGTTGCTGAACCGGATGACAATGCCATGAACGTCGGAGCGCATGTAGTTTTCGCAATATTCCACGGGGATATCTCCGCTTTCGTACGTAACCCGCCTGATAAAAAGGATCGGATCATTCACATCGACGCCCAGATCGCGGGCCACTTCCGGACTGGCCAAAACCGCGTTGATGTTTTCCTGTGCGTAATCAAAGCGGACACCCGCCTCGTCTCTCAGCAGTTGGTAAAGCGACCGGTTGTCGCCGAACTGCTTGAAGAAGTCGATCCGGTTCACCCGCTCCTGATTCAGATAGCTGTTCTCCAGCGTCAAAGGAACGCCCCGTGCCGTGCGCACCCGCTTGACGTACACAACGGGATGGCCGATTTCCACCTTCAGGTATTCGGAAAGCTTCTTGTCGGCTTGAATGAAATTGATGCCCAATACTTTGGTGAACGGGCTGTGGCCCGTTTTTTCCACGTTTTCGCTGAACCCGTGAAGGCGGTTGAACCCCCGGTAATGGATGGGAAACTTTTGCACGAAGGTGCCTTTGCCTTTCTGGGTGTACAAGACCCCGCTCTGAATCAGTTCATTGATGGCTTGTCTGACGGTGACGCGGCTGACGCCGTATTTCTTGACAAACTCCATTTGGCTCGGAATCATGTCATCCGGTTTGTAGATTTGATTTTCAATGTCCTCAATGATTTTGATCTTGAGCTGCTTGTACAAAGGGATGTAGCTTTTGCTGTCCATGCCTTTTTTTCCGTCCATGTCTTTCTTGCCGTCCATGCCTTCTCCTTCGTGAAAACGCTTTTATTTCTATCAAGATGATATAACATTAATACAAGTTAAGTCAAGCTGGTGATTTCACATGATTGTTGCCCATCCCACCGGTCCGTGCCCCGGTTCAACTCTCCAGGCTCGCGAGCATGTCCACGACGGCGTCCCGGTGTTTCTTGAATGTCTCTTCCCGCAGCATGCCGACGGCCTCCGCCTTTTCCGACCAAAAGGTCAGTTCCACCGACTCGCCGACGCGCACAACATACAGCACCGCCTCGTCACCCGATTCCATCTTCACGTCCACCTGTTCCCACGCTTCTTTCGCCTTGGGGGTTGCGCGTTTTTTGGCGGGAGACCGGTTTTCTTTCGGCACCGTTACCGTGATCCAGTCCTCCACCTCGTTCCAGATGACGTTCTCCGGATGCCCTTCCACCAGAATGGTGAAGCCTTCGCCTGCGTGCGACCATTCGCCGAAAGCGCCCGTGTCGACAAACCAGCCCGCCGGCACGCGGACGGACAAGCCCAGCTCCTCATCTTCATATTGAAAAGGCACCGTCGTTTGCCAAGGCACGTGGACTTCGGGATCGGTGGTCACCAGCCGCTTCCCGTCCCAGACGTATCCGAGGTAGAGATCGGCTACGAACGCGCTGTTGGAAGCCTGAAGTCCGACGTAGGAATAAAGGCGGTCACCCCGGACGGAAAACCCCGTGACGTTCCCGATGTAAGGCTCCGGCCACCAGTCTGTTTCCTCATCGGGAAAAGGAAAGCGCCACGACCGTCCCTCCGCTTTCAGCACGATTTCCCGTTTGGCGTGGTCCATGGACATGTCCATCTTCTTCCGCAGGGCGATCAACGGCTCATCAAACGGAATGCCCGTGAAGTCGCGCCGGAACACGGCCATACGGCCGTCGCTGAATCCGGTTCCCCCGCCCAGCGAGTACGTGATGACGATTTCCGCCGTCCCGTCGTGATCTGCGTCCGCCTCGTTCAGATATGCCCAGCGGACCGCGTCGGGCCTGAGCACCTCGCGGCGTTCTCCGTCAATTTCCAGGAGGAGGCGGGGGTTGTTGCCGGTTTCATCAAAAGCCATGTACAACGCCACTCCCGCATCCGGCAGTTCGTCCAGCTTCTCCGGGATGGTCCAATCCGGTTCTTCTTGGTCATTTCCCTGTCCGCCCGACTCCGGCGCACGCGGGTTCCATGCAGAAGACTCTCGCATGTCCGATCCGCTTTCCTCCGGCAGCGTTTGTCCGCCCGCGGATTCCCGTTCCGACCCGTCCGGCCGGTCTTCTCCCGGTGGCGTACGTTCATCGACCGGTTCCCGCCCTCCGTGTTGCCGATCTGCTTCCGACAACGTCGATTCTCCGGCGGATGCCCCAAGTTGTGCCCCCGGCTCTCCCGCTTCCATCCGCGCAGGTCCGGCGTCCGTTCCTTCACCGCCGCCGGCGGCGCATCCCGCCAGGATCGCTGCCGCCAGGAAGAATGCCGGCGCGAGTCGCACCCTTTTGCTCCCCAAGTTGAAAAACTCCTTTCCCGGAAGAAGCATCCTTTTTTTCAGCGCTATGCCTGCTCTGTAACATTTGACGATTCGGAGCGAAAAAGGTTCAATCTGCGCCTGTCCATGTTCCGCAAGACCGGGCGCCGGGCACGCCCAACCGCACCGGCACTGGTTGCCGCACTCCGCAACCCGTTCCGCGGTCCGCACGGGAAAGTCGGGCACCGTCCAGCCGCACCAACCCATGATTGCCGTAATCCACCCCAAACCCGTTCCGCGGTCCGTACGGGAGTCGGACACCGTCCAGCCGTCCTGCACAGGCAAAACGATTGTCGCGCTCCGTACGTCGACGGGTCCACCCCGCACCAGTATGACGTTGCCATACTCCGCCCGAGTGGCGACAGGCACCGTCCAGCCGCACCAACCCATGATTGCCGTAATCCACCCAAAACCCGTTCCACGTTCCGCACGGGAGTCGGACACCGTCCAGCCGCACCACTACAATCCATTTGTGAAGTACCCAACGGGGCCTTTTTGCCGTAATTGGGGTATCGGAGCGATGGTATAATGGGCTTGATCTTTCGTCATCGTTCGATATTTTTGTCCTGTTGGAGGTTGGATCATGGGCAGATCGGCGTTTTTGACGGGAATCGTGCTCGCCGGATTGATCCTGGCGGGATGCCGGGCGGGACAAACCGTGCAACAGGCCGGGGAACCCGTCGGTATGCTCGGGCAAATCATGCATGAGCAAGATCCGGCATCTGCGGACGGCGGTTCAGGTTCAGCGTATGGTCCTGGATCGGGAACAGAGCCAGGGGAACCAGCCGGAAATGGAAACAACAAGGAACTTGCCGCCGGGGACCCGAAAAACCTGCCGGCCGAAGAAACGGATGCATCCATCGATGAACCTGCGGACGAAGTGGATCCGACCCTTTTTCCAAAGAAACACAATCTCCCTGACGGCTTCGTCTACGTGGACGATCACATACCCGGCATCCTGCTCGACATCCGCTATTTCGGGGAAGACAATTTCGTCGGCGCGCGGGTGGACGGGTACAAGGGACCTTTTGCCATCCTCAGCCGGGAAGCGGCGGACGCGCTGGCGAAGGTGCAAGCGGACGTGACTTCGCAAGGGTTGACGCTCCTCATCTACGACGCCTACCGGCCGCAGAAAGCGGTGGACCATTTCAAGGCCTGGTTGCAAAATCCGGACGACACCAAAACAAAAGCCGACTATTATCCCGATCTGGACAAAAGTCGGCTGTTCAAGCTGGGGTACATCGCCTCCAAGTCCGGCCATTCCCGCGGCAGCACCGTCGATTTGACCCTGGCGGACGCGGCGACCGGCATCCCCCTCGACATGGGCACACACCACGATTTTCTCGGCGAAAAGTCCCACCACGGTTCCCCTCTCGTCACGGAAGAACAGGCGGCCAACCGGCTGTTGTTGCGGGAAACGATGGAAAAGCACGGGTTCAAGGCGTACGAGAAGGAATGGTGGCACTACACGCTGGCGGACGAACCGTACCCGGACACGTATTTTGATTTTGATGTGGAGTAAAAAGGAAACCGCTCCTCACTTGCCGTTCAAGCCGCCCGGTTGAGGAGCGGTTTTTGTGCGGTAGCGATGGTCGTTGCAGTATGGCGAGCCTGGCCAAGATGAACCCGGGTCCGCGACGGGCGAACCCGGTTGGCCGGTAGTCGGGCGTGGTATCCGGCGCGATGCACGCGAACGCCCGTTGGACAGGTACGGTTTTCGGCTATGTACGCGGATTCCCGTCGGTCGGGCGCGCCTTCCGGTGCGGTACACACAAAGATTACCGGCAGACGAACGCACTTTCCGATGTGGTGCACGCGGATTCCCGTCGGTCGGGCGCGGTATCCGGTGCGGTGCACACGGATTCCCGTCGATCGGGCGCGCCTTCCGGCGCGGTGCACACGGATTCCCGTCGATCGGGCGCGCCTTCCGGTGCGGTGCACGCGGATTCTCGTCGGTCGGGCGCGCCTTCCAGTGCGATGCACGCGGATTCCCGGCGGTCGGGCGCGCCTTCCGGTGAGGTACACAGGGGCTTCCGAGACGGCCGGACGGCTAACGGAACTGAGAGACACTAATTGGGCAAAATCGGGCCTTTTTATTTTCTAACGGAACCAGGAGACACTATTTCGCGTTTTTTGGCCTAAAAACAGTCCAAATTCGGAAAATAGTGACGCTCAGTTCCGTTAGAATTTGAACAACCCCGATTTTCGCCAAATAGTGACTCCTGGTTCCCTTAACGCTGGAAAAAGGAATGCGGTGCACGCGGATTCCCGGCGGTCGGGCGCGCCTTCCGGTGCGGTACACAGGGGCTTCCGAGGCGGCCGAACGGCTAACGGAACTGAGAGACACTAATTGGGCAAAATCGGGCCTTTTTATTTTCTAACGGAACCAGGGGACACTATTTCGCGTTTTTTGGCCTAAAAACAGTCCAAATTCGGAAAATAGTGACGCTCAGTTCCGTTAGAATTTGAACAACCACGATTTTCGCCAAATAGTGACTCCTGGTTCCCTTAGCGCTGGAAAAAGGAATGCGGTGCACACGGACGCCCGTCGGACAGGCACGGTTTCCGGTGCGGTGCACGGGTTACCGGCAGACGGGCGCGCCTTCCAGTGCGATGCACGCGGATTCCCGACGGTCGGACGCGCCTTCCAGTGCGATGCACACGGACGCCCGTCGGTCAGGCACGGTTTCCGGTGCGGTGCACGGGTTACCGGCAGACGGGCGTACCTTCCGGTGCGGTGCACGGGTTACCGGCAGACGGACGCGCCTTCCGGTGCGATGCACGCGGATTCCCGTCGGGCAACCCGGCAACACCGCACTACGACACCTGCTCGAACTGGCTGTTGTACAGGTCGGCGTAGAAGCCGCCCTTGGCGAGCAGTTCCTCGTGGGTGCCCTGCTCGATGATGTCGCCGTCCTTCATGACGAGGATAAGGTCGGCGTTCTGGATCGTGGACAGCCGGTGGGCGATGACGAAACTGGTGCGTCCTTTCATCAGGTTTTCCATCGCCCGTTGAATGCGCCGCTCCGTCCGCGTGTCGACGCTCGAGGTCGCCTCGTCAAGAATCAGGATCGGCCGGTTGGCCAGGAAAGCCCGCGCGATGGTAAGCAGCTGCTTCTGGCCCTGGGACACGTTGGTGGCGTCTTCGTTCAGCTCCATCTGGTACCCGCCGGGCAAGTTCAGGATGAAGTTGTGGGCGAAAGCCGCCTTGGCCGCTTCGATCACGTCTTCATCGCTGGCGTCCGGCTTGCCGTAGCGGATGTTTTCCATGATAGTGCCCTTGAACAGCCACGTATCCTGCAGCACCATGCCGAACAGGCTGCGCAACTCGTGCCGTTCAAACGCCCGCAGGTCGTGCCCGTCGATGGTGATGCGGCCGTCCGTCACGTCGTAAAACCGCATGAGCAGTTTGACGATCGTCGTCTTGCCCGCGCCGGTCGGCCCGACGATGGCGACGGTTTGCCCGGGCTTCACTTCGCAGTTGAAATCGCGGATGACGGTTTTGTCCGGCGTGTACCCGAAGCGGACGTGTTCAAACCTCACTTCGCCGCGGATGCCTTCCACGGAAACCGGCGATTCGGGCGCCGCGGTTTCCTCTTCCTCGTTCAGGAATTCGAACACCCGCTCCGCCGCCGCCGCCATCCCCTGCAGCATGCCGGACACCTGCGAAAGCTGGGTGATCGGTTGGGTAAAGTTGCGCACGTACTGGATGAACGCCTGGATGTCCCCGACGGTGATGGAACCGCGGATCGCCAGAAAACTGCCCAGCACGGTGACAAGCACATACCCCAGGTTGCCGACGAACATCATCAGCGGAAACATCATGCCGGAGAAAAACTGGCTTTTCCAGGCGGATTCGTACAGCTTGCCGTTCGTGTCGTCAAACTCCCGCTGCACCGCTTCTTCCCGGTTGAACGCCTTGACGACGACATGGCCCCCGTACACTTCCTCCACCAGGCCGTTCGCCTTGCCCAGGTACTTCTGCTGGTCGCCGAAATACTTCTGGGTAAATTTCATGATGAAACCCATGAGCAACACGGACACCGGCAGGATGACGAACACCGCCAGCGTCATGACCGGGCTGATGGACAGCATCATGACGGTGACGCCGATGATGGTGGCGGTGCTGGTGATCAGCTGGGTAATGCTCTGGTTCAGGTTGTTGCCGAGCAAATCGACGTCGTTGGTAATGCGCGAAAGCACGTCGCCGACGGTGTTGCCCTCGAAATATTTCAGCGGCATCCGGTTGATTTTCTCGCTGATTTCCTGCCGCATCCGGTAGCTGACCTTCTGGGCGATCCCGGTCATGATCCAGCCCTGCACGAACGACAGCAGCGAGCTGATGCCGTAGAGCACGAGCAGGAACAACAGGATGGAGGCGATTTTGTCAAAATCGATGCCCCCGGTTCCCGTCACCTTCGCCACAAGCCCGTTAAAAAGTTCCGTGATCGCATTGCCGAGAATCTTCGGTCCGACGATGCTGAAAACGGTACTGCCCGCCGCGAACAGCAACACTGCAAAAAGCGCATATTTGTACCGGCCGAGGTAGGCGATAAGCTGGCCGATGGCGCGCTTGAAGTTTTTCGGTTTCTCGCCGATCATGCCCGGCGGCCCGTGGCCGGGGCCGAAACCGGGCCTGACGCCGCCGGGCCTTCTGCCTGCGGCGTGGCCGTGGACAGCCGGATTTTTCTCATTCGGATGGTTGCTCATGACCTTCCGCTCCCTTCAAGGCCGGCCGCCATGCCCGACAGCTGGCTCCGGGCGATTTCCTGATAGGCCGGGCATGTGGCAAGCAGCTCATCATGGGTGCCGATGCCGGCCACCCGGCCGTCATCCAGCACAATGATTTGCTCCGCGTGCATGATGGTGGAAATGCGCTGGGCGACGATGATGACGGTCGCATCCTTCACCTTTTCGTTCAGCGCCTTCCTGAGCATGGCGTCGGTTTTGTAGTCCAGCGCGGAAAAACTGTCATCGAAAATGAAAATTTTCGGCCGCTTGGCGATGGCGCGGGCGATGGACAGCCGCTGCTTCTGCCCGCCGGAAACGTTGCCGCCGCCCTGGGCGATCGGGCTGTCGTATCCGCCCTCCTTCTCAAGGATGAACGGTTCCGCCTGGGCGATGCGCGCCGCCTCCCGCATGGCGTCGTCCGGGATGTCGTCGCCGCCGAACTTCAGGTTGCTCGCGATGGTGCCGGAGAACAGCACCGCCCGCTGCGGCACGTAACCGATCAGGCTGCGCAGCGTTTTCTGGCGGAGCCGGCGAATGTCCACCCCGTCGATCGTAATCCGGCCTTCCGTCACGTCATGGAAGCGCGGAATGAGGTTGACGAGGGTCGATTTGCCGCTGCCGGTGCCGCCGATGACGGCCGTGATTTGCCCCGGCCGCGCCGTGAAGCTGATGCCTTCCAGGGCGTTGCGTTCGGCGCCGGGAAAACGGAACGCCACGTCGCGGAACTCGACGACGCCTTGCCAATCGCTGCGCCCGTCTTCGCCCTCCGCGGGATCGGAGATGGAAGGCTCCGTCCGCAGCACTTCCTCGATGCGGCCCGCCGCCACCGCCGCCCGGGGCAGTATGATGGACACCATCGTCAGCATCATGAAGCTCATGATGATCATGATCGTGTAGGAAATGAAAGCGATCATGTCGCCGACCTGCAGGTTGCCTTCCTCGATTCTGTGCGCCCCGAACCAGACGATCGTCAGCATGACGCCGTTCATGATGAGGGACATGCCGGGGAACATGAAGGTCATGACCCGGTTGGTGAACAGCTGGGTGCGCATCAGGTCGCGGTTGGCCCCGGCAAAACGCTGCTCCTCGTGCTTTTCGCGGCTGAAGGCGCGGATGACGGAAATGCCGGTCAAAATTTCCCGGCTGACCAGGTTGAGCCGGTCAACGAGCACCTGCATCCGTTTGAATTTCGGCATGGCGACGCCGACGAGCACGCCGATCAACAGGCTGACGGCCGCCAGGGCGACGCCGATGATCCAGCTCATGCCGGTGTCCGTGCCGAACACCTTGAGCACGCCGCCGATGCCGAGGATCGGGGCGTACATCACCATGCGCAGCAGCATGACGATCACCATCTGCACCTGCTGGATGTCGTTGGTGCTGCGGGTGATGAGGGATGCAGTGGAAAATTTGTCCATTTCGGCACTGCCGAAGGAAACGACTTTCCTGAAGACGCGTCCCCGGAGATCCCGGCCGACTTTCGCGGAGGTGATGCTGGCGATCAGCCCGGCCAGCGAGGACGCGATGATCATGACGAAGGTGACGCCGAGCATCATGCCGCCGACCTTCCACAGGTAGCGGTTGCGGATGCGGCCGAGGTCCATGCCGAGCGCTTCATATTCCGCCTGGACGCGGAGGATCGCCCGCTGTTCCATCATCGTGCCGGCCAGATCGCCCAGTTTGGCGAGCGCCTCGTCTTTCATGGCGAGCAATTCCGTTTTCGAAATCAGGCCCGCCGCCAGCGCCTGTTCCAGTTCCGCGAGGCGGCTGGCCCCGGAAGCTTCCAGTTCCGCCACGATCGCCAGCGGTACGGCCACGATGCCACTGAGGGCATCGATTTCATCGGCTTTCAAACCGGAAAGCGCATAGACGCCGGTGCCGTCCGGCGCGTACGCTTCTGCGAAGGCGCGTTCGTCCGCTTCCTCCATGAACAGTTTGACGCGATTCATCGTCTGCTCCGAGATCCGCTCCGGCACCGCGTTCGCGATGCCGCCCTGCTGGATGCCCACGTCCACCAGATCGCTGGTGTACTCGGGCAGCGCCAGGTCGCACGCGGCCTGCACGATGAGCAGCAGCACGGTGAGCAGGATCGCGGTTTTGGATTGTTTCAAATGGCGCAAAATGGCCAACATGTCAGCTTGTCGCCCCTCGTTTCAAATTTTCGTTCCTGCCTGCACTCGATCCGTATGTCCGCATTTTTCCTGATTGCGGGGCATGCTATTCCCCCGGCTTTCCGTTCCCTCCGTTTCCGTCCGGCCCGCCCTCCCCGTCCCGGTGCGAAGGGTTGGCGCTTGCGTCTTCTTGTCCGGCGGGCCGTTCTCCCTCGTGGTGCTCCCGGGCGAATTCCCGTTCCATGATGCCGATCAGCCGGTCCATGATGCGCAGCAACGCCAACGCGTCCGGCTCGCCGAGTTCGCGAAGCAACCGGGAAACGCGGTCGATCATGTTGCGGCGGTGTTCGAAGGCCCGGTTGTCGCCGGCTTCGGTGATGGCGATCCGGATTTTGCGCCGGTCCGCCGGATCGGGCAACCGCCTCACCCACCCTTTGCGTTCCATGCCGTTCAGCAAGGTGGCCACCCGGGCCGTGCTGACGCCCATTCCGGCACAGATGTCCGCCGGCTGCACTTCCCGCCGTTCGGCCAACAACTGCAGCACGAACAGCTCGCCGCGGGACATGTCGCTCACTTTCCGGGCGTGGATCATGCGCATGCTGCGGACGAACTTGTGCAACAAAGCCTCCGCCAGCTCATGTTCCGTCATGCCGTACGCCCCCTGTTTTGCTAATACTGTTAGCGATTATACCGCTATTGATCTGCCCAATGCAAATCGGCGGAAAAAAAGAAGCGCCCGGGCATGCGGCCGCGTTGAAAAAACACAAAAACCGCCCGAAACCTCCGGACGGCCTGTCCCAACGAAAGAACTCCCGGTTGTCCGGGAGCCCTGGGTTCGCTTATTCCTCTTCCTCCTGCACCGACTCCTCGCGGAGAACGGTGTACATTTCGGAAGATTCCTCTTTGCGGGGCGATTCGAGGAGCTTCTCCACGCGCACGGTCACGCTGCGGTTTCCGTACCGGATGGTGATCTCATCGCCGGCTTTGACGGCCGTGCTCGCCTTCGCTTCCTTCCCGTTGACCCAGACGCGCCCCTGTTCGGAAACGTCCTTGGCGACGGTGCGCCGCTTGATCAGCCGGGAAAGCTTGAGAAATTTGTCAAGCCGCATTATTTCACGGCTTCTTTAAGTTTGTTGCCGGCTTTGAATGCCGGAACCTTCGAGGCCGGGATGGAGATGGCTTTGCCCGTTTGCGGGTTGCGGCCCGTGCGGCCTGCGCGCTTGCGCGTTTCGAAGGTGCCGAAGCCGATCAGTTGGACTTTCTCGCCCTTCGCCAGAGCGGCCGTTACTTCGCCAAGGAAACCGTTCAGAACGGCCTCGACGTCTTTCTTCGTCAAACCGCTCTTCGCTGCAATGTTGTTGATCAAATCGGTTTTGTTCATTGTTTTTCCTCCTAATGAATTGTTGCCATAATTTGTCGAAGCCGTTATCCCGCAAGGGATCTCGGGCTTCGAGGGGAATTACGACATATGTATTCTTTCTTTGATCAGGAAAATCCTGCTACTTGCCGGAATTTTATTATTTTTTTTTACGATTGCCGTCGCTTTCTGTCACTTTTCCTTCACGTCATGTTCGACATGGAGCCGCTTCGCTTCCTCCCACCAGCCGTCCATCTCTTCCAGGTTGGTGTCCTTGAACGTTTTCCCGGCTTCCCGGAGCCTCCGTTCGATGTGCCGGAACCGGGCGATGAATTTGCGGTTGGTGCGGGCCAGCGCGTCTTCCGGATCCACTTTGGCAAAACGTGCCGCATTGACCGCTGCAAACAGCAAGTCGCCGATTTCCCCCGCGAGGCGCTCCCTCCTCTCCTCTTCCGGTGTTTCGTCGCGTTTGCCGGCCGAAATCATGAGCTGCCTGATTTCATTTATTTCCTCTTCGACCTTGGCTAATACGTCCTCCGCACGCGACCAGTCAAAACCGACCTCCGCCGCCTTCTTCTGCAGCTTGTAAGCCGTCAGCAAGGCGGACAGGTCGCGGGGAATGCCGGAAAGTTGGGAAGGCCGCTCCGCGTTTTTCTTTTCCCTGGCCTTCATGTCCTGCCATGTTTGCAGCGCCTCCTCCGCGTTGTTCGCGGAACGGTCGCCGAACACGTGGGGATGGCGGCGGATCAGCTTGTCGTTCAAGCCGGCGATGACGTCCCACACGGTGAAGGTGCCCGTTTCCTCCTCCATCTGGCTGTGAAGCATGATTTGCAAAAGCAGGTCGCCCAGTTCCTCGCACATCGCTTCGGGATCGTCGTCATCGATCGTTTCCAGCACTTCGCACGTCTCTTCGATCAGGTTTTTGCGGATGCTGCGGTGGGTTTGCTCCCGGTCCCACGGGCAGCCTTCCGGGCTGCGCAGGATGCGCACGATTTCGTGCAGCCGCTCAAATTTGCGGTTCACGAGACGCTCGTCGCGGTCCGCCGGCAGGTAGACGAGGGTCAGGTTGCCGAAATCGTCGCGGCGGTCCAGTTCGTAAAGCGGCACGGTTTCGATCCGCTCTTCGCCGGGCACGCCGAGGGCGGAAGCGAGCACGACGGGATAGTCTTCGGGATAAACGTCCATGAGGGCGAGCTTGACGTCGGATGCCGTGAACCGGTCGTACACCTGGCCGATCACCGTATGGATGTCCGGTTGCAGCCGCTCGGCCGTCACGTTCGCCGCGTCCAGCAGCTGGAATCCTTCCACCGGATCGAAGCCGAGGCGGACAAACGCCTCGTCGAGAAAACTTTCGCCCCCTTCGACGGTGACGGGGACGCCGCGGGCCGCGCTTTCGTCGAGCAGCAGCTTCACCGTCGCTTCCGCCACCCGGGGATGGCCGGGCACGGCATAGACGACGTGCACGCCGGTTTTCGCCAGCCCGAACAGGGCGTCGGCGATGGCCCGGTACGTCGCTTCGAAGGTGTCGTGCCGTTCATACAGCGCGTCGAACGTTTCAAAACGGATGCCTTCCGACTCGAGATACCGAACGACGGGATGCCGTGCGGTGCGCACGTACAGCGCTTCGGCCGAACGGAGCCGGTTCAGGACGCCGAGGGTGAGCCGGCTTTCGTCGCCGGGGCCGAGTCCTGCCACGTGGATGGAGCCGGCAGCCGCGGATTGCGTGGACATGGGGATTCCTCCTTTGCACTGTTAACCATTATACCCGCATTGTGCGCCAATGGGAAACAAGCCGGTAGGAGCGGGTGCGCAAACGGGCGATTTTGTCAGATGATGGAATTGTTTGGCGGATGCCAATGCACAGGCAAGATTGCCCCCGCGCGAACGATGCATGGTTGCAGCACAGATTGCCCGATCCGCCCCCGCGAATCCGTCGCTTTCCTGCACCGCGATTTCCCTTTTGCCCATCAAAACAAAAACAAGGTCCTCCCTTGCCCATAGAACCGCGGTTCTGCGGGCCGAAGGACCGGCCAATCTGGTTTGCATTCGCCTCAACTTGCAACGGATCCGCGTTGCCGCCGCGCCGACTCGCTTACTGCTCCATCTGCTTGCCGAGAAAACCGGCCGCCGTCTCCGCCATTTTCACTTCCATCTGGCCCATTTTCACATGATCGTCCTTGTTCGTCAGGATCACCGATCCGATCGGGTCTCCGCCGGCAATGATCGGCGCAATGACGTAGGACCCGTACGTTTCCGGCGAATCCTTGATCAGTTCGGCTTCGCCGCCCGATGTCTCCAGCACCGTCTTGCGGTTTTCCATGCAGGATTCGACAAGAGACCCGATTTGCTTGTCCATGTAATCCTTTTTGGAAGCGCCCGATACGGCGATGATATTGTCACGGTCGGAAATCATGGTGATGTGACCGGTGCTTTCAAACAGGGATTCGGCATATTCCTTCGCGAAGTCGCCGAGTTCGCCGATGGGCGAATATTTTTTGAGAATGACTTCCCCGTCCCGATCGACGAATATTTCCAGCGGGTCCCCTTCCCGGATGCGAAGCGTGCGGCGAATTTCCTTCGGAATGACCACCCTGCCCAGATCATCAATGCGGCGAACAATTCCAGTTGCTTTCATTCATGGTGCCTCACTTTCCTGTTGGGTTAATTGACATCTGGATTCGCGGCTGCGAGTGGATTCGCTCTATTTCTGCCCATAGTATTCAACTGTTCCCAGACCGTTATACAACTGCCTCCGTGGGGGTCGCTGGAAAAGGCGGCATGCCGAGGGACAATCCGGTTGGCCAGGAGAACGGCTGGCAACCTTGAAACCGAAAGCCATGCACAAAAAACCGCCCGGAGCCGTTCATGCTCCGGGCGGTTTCCCGATGCGGCCGATTCGAGGGACCGCTTGTCCGTTCAAACCGGCTTCATCCCGTTCTCATTCCGCGGCACCGGTATCCCCTTCGCCGGTCCCGTCGGCCGTTTCTTCCTCCGCCACCGGCAGGTTGATTTCCGTCACCAGCTTCGGCACTTCCACCTCGACCATGTTGGTGTAGTACTCGTCGATCATTTGGTTCCGGACTTGATCCTTCACTTCATCAAACTCCGGCTGGCGGCGTTCTTCGACGACCATCACATGGTAGCCGTAGGCGGTCAGGAACGGTTCGCCGACTTCGCCGACCGGCTGCTCGATGGCGTGTTGCTTGAATTCTTCCACCCAGGCGGATACCGGGTAATCCTCGTACTTGCCGCCGTTGCCGCTGGATCCCGGATCGTCGGAATATTCCTTCGCGATGGTTGTCCAGTCTCCGCCGTTTTTCAGCTTCACCTGGGCTTCCTGCGCCCGTTTCAGCGCATCCTCTTGCGTCCGCTCGTTGCCTTCGGCGTCGGTCAGGCTGACCAGAATGTGGCGGACCGTCGCCCGCAGGAACGCATTCTCGTCCTGGTTCCGAATTTCATCGTATTTGGCCCGAATTTCCTCGTCGGTGTACTTGTTTTCCAGCACGGCCTGCAGGTTGTAGCTGAGCACGATGAAGTCTTGCAGGTCCTGCATCGTGATGCCTTCCGCCGAAAGGAACGAATCCAGGGTCGTTTTGAAGTCCTCGTTTTCCTTCAATACGCCCTGCAGGCTGTCCATCATGGACTCGGCCGTTTCTTTGGAAGCCTTGAGGATGTCCTCGCCGGCGTCCTTCGTGATAATCCGGTTGGCGATCAGTTCGTACAGCATGGACTCCTTGTAATTGGGCAACATTTCATAGAACGCGTACATTTCGTCAAAGTAGAAATACTTGCGCGCGCCCAGGTACGCAATCAGCTGTTTGCCCGTCACTTCGCCGCCTTCGTATTTGGCCACGATGTCCGCCGGATGGATGCCCCCGACGCTGACGTCTTCACCCGCTTCATCGTTGTTTCCGCACGATGCCAGCGCAAGCACGGCCAGAAGAAGCGAAAGCCCGATCGCCAGCAGGCGGATCCGCCGGCGGGGAGACTGGTTATTTTGCCGCATGGTGTAGATCTCCTTTCGTTGTGAGGACCCGTTCGAGTCCGGTCATCAATTGCTCCAACGATTCGACGAGCCGTGCGGTGTCCAGGTTGCGCCCCTTGAGCGTCATCATGGGCACGGGATCGTCCGACACTTTCAGCCTGCCGTTCATCTCCGTCACGAGGGCGACCAGCCGGGCCGGATCGAACGCTTTCGCCCGCTCGGGAAAGAAGCGGATGACCACGTCATCCCCCTTGCGGGTGAACGATTCGATGCCGAGCGACCGGGCGTATACGCGCAGCCTGGCCACGAACAGCAAGTTTTCGACTTCCGGCGGCGGATCGCCGAACCGGTCGGTCAGTTCGTCGGCCAGATCGTCCACGGCCTTGAGGGAATCGACGGTTGCCGTTTTTTTGTAGACCTCAATCTTCTGAATACTATCATAAATGTAGGTTGCAGGCAAATAGGCGTCGATGTTGAGATCGATCTGCACGCTGTGCGGTTCGGGCTGCTGCGGCGTTTCCTCGCCGTCGTAGGCCGCCTTGCGCTTCCGGATTTCTTCCGCCAGCATTTGGGAATACAGCTCGAAGCCGACAGAGGCGATGAAGCCGTGCTGCTCCGCGCCGAGCAGGTTGCCCGCGCCGCGGATGGCCAGGTCGCGCATGGCGATTTTGAACCCCGATCCGAGTTCGGTGAACTCCTTGATGGCCTGCAGCCGTTTTTCCGACACTTCATTTAGTACTTTGTCCCGTTGGTAGGTCAAATACGCATAGGCGATCCGGTTGGACCGGCCGACCCGTCCCCGCAGCTGGTAAAGCTGGGCCAGCCCCAACTTGTCCGCATCGTGCACGATCAGGGTGTTCACGTTGGGGATGTCCACGCCCGTCTCGATGATCGTCGTGCTGACGAGCACGTCGTACTCGCCTTCGAGAAAATCGAGGATGACCGCCTCCAGCTCCTGCTCGCCCATCTGGCCGTGGGCCACGGCGATGCGCGCGTCGGGCACGAGGGTTTGCACGTATTCGGCCATCTGGTGGATGCCCTGCACGCGGTTGTACAGGAAGTACACCTGGCCTCCCCGCGCCATCTCCCGTTCGATCGCCTCCCGCACGAGGGAGCCGCTGAACTCCACCACGTATGTCTGCACCGGGAACCGGTTTTCCGGCGGCGTCTCGATGACGGACAGGTCGCGCACGCCCAGCATCGACATGTGCAGCGTGCGCGGAATCGGCGTCGCCGTCAGCGTGAGCACGTCCACGTTCGCCTTCAGCTGCTTCAGCTTCTCCTTGTGGGTGACGCCGAACCGCTGCTCTTCGTCCACGATCAGCAGCCCCAAATCCTTGAACTTGACGTCCTTCGACAGCAGCCGGTGCGTGCCGATGACGATGTCCACCATGCCCGCCGCAAGCCCCCGGATCGTCTCGTTCTGCTCCTTGCGGGCGCGGAACCGGCTCAACACGTGGATCGACACGGGGAAGCCGGAAAACCGCTCCTTGAACGTTTCATAGTGCTGCTGCGCGAGAATCGTCGTCGGCACGAGCACGGCCACCTGCTTGCCGTCCATGACCGCCTTGAAGGCCGCCCGGATGGCCACTTCCGTCTTCCCGTAGCCCACGTCGCCGCACAGCAGCCGGTCCATGGGCCGGCTTTTCTCCATGTCCGCCTTGATTTCGCGGATCGCCCTGAGCTGGTCCGGCGTCTCCTCATACGGAAACATCGCCTCGAACTCGGCCTGGTAGGGCGTATCCGGCGAGAAGGCATAGCCCGGCGATGCCTGGCGCTCCGCGTACAGTTTGATCAGGTCGTCGGCGATGTCCTGCACCGATTTGCGCGCCTTGTTTTTCGCCCGCTGCCATTCCGCGCCGCCCATCTTGGACAGCTTCGGCTCCTTGTCCTCCGCGCCGATGTATTTCTGCACGAGGTCGATCTGGTCGATGGGCACGGACAACCGGTCGCCGCCGGCATACTGGATGTGCAGGTAATCCCGGTGGATGCCCGCCACTTCCAGCGTGCCGATCCCGAGGAATTTGCCGATACCGTGATGGACGTGCACCACGTAATCGCCGGGCTTCAGCTCCAGGTAGCTCTTGATCCGTTCGGCGTTCTCGATTTTCTTGTCGCCCCGCCGCGCCTTGCGCTGCTTCTGGCTGAACATTTCGCCTTCCGTGATGACGACGAGGCGGATCGACGGCACCTCGAAGCCGTTCTGCAGGTTGCCCTCCAGCAGCTCCGGCACCGGAATCTGGTAATCCGTCAATACCCGGCGCACCCGCTCCGCCCGCTCTTTGTCCGCCGCCAGCACGACGACCCGCGACTGGCTTTTCTTCCACCGCTCCATTTCCGCCTTGAGCACGTGCATTTGGCCGTGGAAGTTTTGCATTTGTCGGCAGACGAAGCCGATGACGTTCTGCGGGGTCGACCCCGGGATTTGCCGGAGAAAAAGGGACAGGTACAGCGTCTGAAAAGGTTTCGTGTGCAGCACTTCATCCGCGGTTTTCGACAGCACGCAGCTCGGCAGCAGCTTGCCGGCATGCAGCATGTCCGTCACCATCTCCGCCTCGTCGCGGTCCATCTGGCGGGCGGTGTCGATCAGCCGGAGCGGCTCGTCGACGACGAGCAGCGTGTCTTTCGGCATGTAGTCAAAAAGGGTGGTGCGTTCCGGATACAAAAATGCGGTGTATTTGTACAATTCGGCGAACGACAGCTGCTCCCTGAGCCGTTCAATGTCTCCGCCGATCGTTTCCCGGAGGCGTTCCCGGACCATCCGGTCGGTCATTTTGCCAAGCTGTTCTTCCAGCCGGTCGGCCAGGTGCCGGGCGGCGTTCTGAAAGCGCTTGCCGTCGGCCACGGTCTCCCGCGCCGGCCAAACGTTGATCTCACTGATTTTGTCGATGGATCGTTGCTCTTCGGGGTCGAAGGTGCGGATCGAATCAATCTCGTCGTCAAACCATTCCACCCGATAGGGAAGGGACGCGTTCAGCGGGAAAAAGTCGACGATGCCGCCCCGTACGCTCATTTCACCCCGCCGTTCCACCTTGTCGGCCCGTTCGTAGCCGATTTCGGACAACCGGCGCACCACGTCTTCCATCGGCATTTCTTTGCCGACGGCCAGTTCCAGCCGCGCTTCGGCGAACACCTGCGGCGGGGGCACCAGCTTGCGGACGCCGGCGTAGGGGGCGACGACGATGCCCCGGTAACCGAGGGACAACCGGCTGAGCGCGTCGATGCGCCGGGCCAGCAAATCCGGGCTGGCCAGCGCCCCTTCGGCCACCGTCAGTTCATGGGCCGGATACAGAAGGGCGGAACCCGGCAAACATTCATTCAAGTCCTCCGCGATCTTCTGTGCGGAAAACATGTTGTGCGTCAAGACGAGAACGGGGCGCTCCAGCTGCTCGGCGGTCGCCGCGATCATGACCGATTTCGCCGAACCGGCGAGACCGCTCACAATCTGTTCCCTGAACCCCTGGCGCACGCCGGACAGCACGTTCGCCAAATCCGGCTCTTCCGCGAAGGCGCGAAGCAATTCTTTCATGTCCGGGATGTTGCTCCTCTCCTTTATCTCAAATCCAAAACCGCTTTGCTTCAATGGGGAAAAACGCCGAAAAAGCTCCGCCTCGCATCGCCCGGGTATGGACGGTGCATGAAACGGAACTTTGCGTTCGGTTCAAAATGCCTGGAAGATGGGGATATGGTCATGTTGTCATTGCAGCGGGCTTCCGACGAGCGCGAGTTCGGGATAACTGTCCAGCGTTTGCCGGCAATAGTCGCAGGTCATCCGGACCACCACGCCGCCATTGCCGTCGCTGGCGATCATCTCGATCCGCTCTTCGGGCGTCAGAAAGTGAAAGCCCAGTTCGAACTCGCTGAGCGAGTCGCACCGGATTTCGCCGATGGGCATGCGGCAATGTTGACAAATGTATTTCACGGTCATGGTATGCCTCCGGGAGTGGATTTATCACTCCCAGTTTGCCCATTTCGGGCGGGATCATTCGCCCGTTTCAGGCGTTGTATTTGGCCATCACCCGGTCGAAAGGCATCGCCAGCGCATCCGTCAGGGCGTCGCAAGCCTTGTCCAGCACGGCGGGCAGCGTTTCCCGCTCCGCCTTCGAAAAATCGCCCAGCACGTAGTCGATGACATCCAGATGGGCGGGCGGACGGTCAATGCCGATGCGGATCCGGTTGAATTTTTCCGTGCCGAGATGGGCGATCACCGATTTCATGCCGTTGTGGCCCCCGGCGCTGCCCTGGTAGCGAAGCCGGATGCGGCCGAAGGGGAGGTCCAGGTCATCATAGATGACAAAGCCTTCCTCCGGCGTCGACTTGGTGAAGTCAAGGAAGGCGCGGATCGCCTCGCCGGACAGGTTCATGTACGTTTGCGGCATCAGCACCGCCACTTTCACGCCGTTGACGATGCCTTCACCGTACAGGGACTTGAATTTTTCCTTGTTCACGGAAATGCCGTGTCGGCCGGCAAACCGCTCCACCGCCATGAAACCGACGTTGTGCCGGTTCATGGCGTATTTCCTTCCCGGGTTGCCGAGCCCCGCAATCCATTTCACGATGCGCTTCTCCTTTGCCTGGTCAAACGTTGCGGGCGGCATGCCGCCCGTATAAGCATGGCCGGCCGGCCCGTGCCGCTGGCGCAAACATGCCGCCGCACAATCCCTGGGCCGCCACGGCTTGGCCGGACCGGCCATGACGCGCTCTCCGCCATCAACGGGCGGATGCGCGCGGCCTCAAACGGGAGCGACCGTTTCCGCCTTTTTCCGTTTGTTCGGTTCCTCGAACAGCTTGCTGACCGACAGCTCTTCGTGGACGCGGATGATCGCTTCCCCGACAAGAGGCGCCACGGAAAGCACATGAATTTTTCGGGTCGGATTGGGATGGGTGATCGGAATCGTGTTGGTGACGACAATTTCCTTGATCGGGGAGCGGTCGAGCCGCTCCATGGCCGGCCCGGACAGGACGGGATGGGTGCAGCAGGCATAAATCTCCTTCGCACCTTCCTTGAGCAGCGCGTCCGCCGCCAGTACGATCGTTCCCGCCGTGTCAATGATGTCGTCGATCACGATGCAGGTTTTGCCCCGAATGTCACCGATGATGTTCATCACTTCGCTGACGTTCGGTTCCGGGCGGCGTTTGTCGATGATGGCGAGAGGCGCCTGCAGGTCATCCGCCAGCCTGCGCGCCCGCACGACGCCGCCGTGGTCCGGGGAAACAACAACAATGTCGGAAAGATGCTTGTGCCGGAAATACTGGCCAAGAATCGGCACGCCGACGAGATGGTCCACCGGAATGTCGAAAAAGCCCTGAATCTGCATGGCGTGCAAGTCCAGCGAAATGACCCGGTTTGCTCCCGCCGTCTCGATCAGATTCGCCACCAGCTTGGCCGTGATCGGGTCGCGCGCCCGTGCCTTGCGATCCTGCCGCGCATACCCGTAATACGGCATGACCACGTTGATCGTTTTGGCGGAAGCCCGTTTCAGGGCGTCGATCATGATGAGCACTTCCATCAGGTGATCGTTGACCGGCGCGCAGGTGGATTGGATGATGTAGCAGTCGCACCCCCGCACGCTTTCTTCCAGACGAATCTGGATTTCCCCGTCGGAAAACCGCATGATCTCGGCATCGCAAAGCGGTACGCCGATGCATTCACTGATCTCCTTCGCCAGTTCCCGGTTGGAATTGCACGTAATCAGCTTCAGTTTGTTGTCCCCGTACGTTTTCATTGTCATCCCTTACGCTCCGTTATGTCGCTTTTTTTGTTTTTGGCCAGGATGCGCGCCTTGAGCACCCGCGCGTAACCCGGCTTGTTGACCTGTTTGCTGCGGGCGATGGCCAGATCTTCGTCCATCACGTCGTTGGTGATGGTGGAACCGGCCACGACGTATGCGCCCTTGCCGATGGAAACCGGCGCGATCAAATTGCTGTTGCTGCCGATGAACGCGTGGTCGCCGATGATCGTGCGGTGCTTCGCCACCCCGTCATAGTTGGCGGTGATGACGCCGCAACCGATGTTGACGCCTTCGCCGACTTCCGCGTCGCCGACGTAGCTCAGGTGGGGCACTTTGCTGCCCTTGCCGATGAACGAGTTTTTGATTTCCACGAAATCGCCCACCTTGGCCCCTTCCGCCAGCCTCGTGCCGGGACGCAGGTAGGCGAACGGCCCGATCGAGGCCTTGTCGTCCGTCTTCACGTCCCACAGCACCGAACGGATTACCTTCGAGCCGCGGCCGATCACGGAATCGGTGATGTCGGCCTGCGGACCAATTTCGCAATCTTCGCCGATGACGGTGTTGCCGCGAAGAATGCAGCCCGGCCAGATGACCGTATCGCGGCCGATTTGCACGTCGGCCTCGATGTAGGTCGCTTCCGGATCGATCAGCGTCACGCCGGCTTCCATGTGCCGCCGGTTGATGCGCCGGCGCATGATCGCTTCCGCTTCGGCCAGCCCGATCCGGTCGTTGACGCCGGCCGCTTCCGCCGGATCATCGGCAATCACCACTTCCACCCGCTCGCCGTCCTCCCGCAGGATGCCGATCACGTCCGTCAAATAATATTCACCCTGGGCGTTGTGATTGGTCACCCGCTTGAGTGCGGCAAACAACTTGCGGATGTCGAAACAGTAAATGCCGGTGTTGATTTCCCGGATCGACCGCTGTTCATCGTTGCAGTCCTTCTCCTCCACGATGGCCGCGAGGCGGCCTTCCGCGTCGCGCACGATCCGGCCGTAACCGCGGGGTTGGTCCACCACGGCGGACAGCACGGTGGCCGCGGCGCCGGTTCCGTGATGGATGTCAAGCAAACGGCGAACCGTGCTTTCGAGCAACAGCGGCATATCGGCATAAAGCACCAGCGCAGTGCCGTCTTCCCCGCCGACAAGCGGCTCGGTCTGCATTACGGCATGGCCGGTGCCGAGCTGTTCCTCCTGCATGACAAATTCCGCCCGCGACCCGACGACTTCCCGCACCTGATCGGCTTCGTGGCCGATCACCGCGATGGTCCGGCCGGCGGAAAGCTTGTCAAGCAAATCCATCGTGTACAAAATCATCGGTTTTCCGCAAACCGGATGCACCACCTTGTGGCGTTTGGAGTTCATCCGTTTGCCTTGCCCCGCCGCGAGAACAACCGCGCTGAGTGGCACGCCGAGCACCTCCGTCATGCATATCGCCAGTTCATCCCACTTTTGAATCATAGCTTACTTTCGGGCAAAAGAAAAGAGAGCCGCATGCAGCTCTCTTTCGTCATCGGCGTGGTTTTTATGCGCCCTCTTCGATGACCGATTCCGATTCTTCCGCCTGGGCACGTTCATATTCTTCCAGGACTGCCGTTTGGATCTTCTCGCGGGTTGCCGAGGAGATCGGATGGGCAATGTCGCGGAATTCCCCGTCGGGGGTCCGCTTGCTGGGCATGGCTACAAACATGCCGTTGTTGCCGTCAATCACGCGGATGTCATGGACGACGAATTCGTTGTCGATCGTAATCGATGCGATCGCTTTCATCCGACCCTCCGTGTTGACCCGGCGCAGTCTCACGTCTGTGATTTCCATTTCAGTCACCACCTTTACTGATAGAAAAAAGGACTTGGCTTTATATTCCACATTTGTTGAAGAAATCCTTCTTCCTTTTGTAAAAATTTTTGTCAATTTTCCAGCGTTGCCACCATTTCGATTTCCACCAGCACATCTTTCGGCAAACGCGCGGCCTGGACGGTCGAACGGGCCGGGGCATGTCCGGCGAAAAAGGCCGCATATTCTTCGTTCATCGCGGCGAAATCGTTCATGTCCTTGAGGAAAACGGTCGTTTTGACGACGCGGGACTTGTCGCTGCCCGCCGCTTCCAGAACCGCCTGCAGATTGGCGAGCACCTGCCGCGTCTGTTCGCGGATGCCGCCTTCGACAAGGTTGCCTTCGGTGTCGAGGGGAATTTGTCCCGACGTGAAGACGAATCCGCCGGATTTGATCGCCTGGGCATACGGGCCGATGGCGGCCGGCGCACGGTTGGTGGATACTTTTTCAATCGACATGGCGTTTCGCTCCTTCGGCTTGGGAATGACGGGAAAAATAATTGCCGGGTTCGATCTGGATTTTCTTCGTGCGCGGATCCACGCCGACGAGTTTGGCGAGGGACAGGTAGTCGGACACGAGGCGTTCCTCTTCGCCGACTTCCCCGGATTCCATGAAGACGCCCACGCCCTGCACCGTTGCCCGGAATTCCTGCAGCAGGTCCATCATCCCTTTGATGGTGCCGCCGGCGCGCATGAAATCGTCCACGATCAGCACGCGGGCCTGTTCCTTGAGCGCCCGGCGGGCGAGGGACATCGTGCTGATCCGTTTCGTGGAGCCCGACACGTAATTGATGTTGACGCTGGACCCTTCCGTCACCCGGTTGTCGCGGCGCACGACGACGACGGGCACGTTCAGGTGATGGGCGGTGGCATGGGCGATCGGGATCCCCTTCGTCTCCATCGTCATCACCACGTCCAGCTCGCGATCGGCGAAGGCCGATGCGAACATGCGCCCGATGAAGCCCACCACTTCCGGTTGGCCGAGCAGGTCCGACATGTACAGATAGCCGCCGGGCAAAATCCGGTCGGGATGTTCGACCTGGCGGCAGATGTCGGCGATGAACGCCGCGGCGTCCGCATCGCCGATTTTCGGGATATATTTGACGCCGCCCGCGGCTCCGGCCACGGTCACCAGTTCACCCAGCTGCCGTTCTTCCAACACGTCCCGGACGATCGCCAAATCTTCGCTGATGGACGATTTGGCGGATTGGTAGCGGTCGACGAACGTCGTGAGCGGGATGAGCCGGTGGGGATTGGCAAGCAGGTATTGGGTCATGTCCACCAGGCGGGCGCTGCGTCGCAATTTGCTCATGGTGTTCCCTTCTTCCTCGTTGGCATACGCTGATGGTTGGGAAAATTCCGAATAATTTAATGTCAATATACCATTTATATACGTATTTTCGCAATTTCCAATTTGCCAAATCCCGTTATTAGCCGCTTGTTTTCGTCAATTCTGGCCCGTGATCCAAAAAGCGGCTTTCATTTCTCGGGAGGGAACGGATCCGGCAGCATGCGAACGACCATCACTTCCCGGCAAAATCCGCGCAGCCCGTTGTAAATGCGGTCGGCCTTCTCCCGCCGTTCGGCCAGGGCGAACACCGTCGGGCCGCTGCCGGACATGAGCGCCGCGTCGGCGCCGAGCCTGAGCATCGTTTCCTTCAGGCGGCCGACCTCCGGATGAAGCCGGATCGTCACGTCTTCCAGCACGTTGCCGAGGGACTTGCACATGCCCCGGTAATCTTTTCCCGCGATCGCCGCCAGCATGGCCGACAGGTCCGGATGGCCGGCGATCCGGTCGACGCGCAGTCGTCCATACACGTCCGCGGTCGACACGTGGATCGGCGGCTTGGCCAGCACGACCCAGCAGGACACGGGATTGTCCACCGGCGTGAGCCGCTCGCCGCGCCCCCGGGCGACGGCCGTCCCGCCGGTGACGCAAAACGGCACGTCGGAGCCGAGTTGTTCGGCCATCCCGCGCAATTCATCGGCCGCAAGCCCGAGCCGCCACAACCGGTTCAGCCCACGCAGCGTCGCGGCGGCGTCGCTGCTGCCTCCGGCCAGCCCGGCGGCGACGGGGATGCGCTTGTCCAGGTGGATGCGCACGCCCGTCCGGACGCCGCAACGCTCCTTGACCAGTTTGGCCGCCTGGTACACGAGATTTTTGCCGTCGAGGGGAATTTGCCCCGATGTGCTGGAAAGCTCGATTCCGTCGTGACGCAGTTCCGTCAGCGTCAGGCGGTCGGCGAGATCCACCATGGTCATGACCATTTCCACTTCGTGGTAACCGTCTTCCCGTTTGCGGAGGACGTCCAGCAACAGATTGATTTTGGCCGGCGCTTTCTCGTAACATTTCATCGTTTCCATCGTCTCCCTGATGATCTGCCACCCATTCTAGCAAATCAAACGACAAAAAGCTAAAGCGCTTTACGCCTTAGCTTCGGGAGTGATGGAGCGGGGCCGTCTGCCCCCGGTTATTTGCGCCGGTAGTCGGCGGACGCGCCGGCGGATCCGGCAAGGGACTGTTCCGCCAACTGGATCGCTCGCTTGACCATATTGCCCGCTTCCTTGGCCGTGATCGCCCCCCAGCCTTCCCGTTCCACCTTGTGGGCAAAACCGAGGTCCCGGGCCAATTCCTGTTTGAACGCTTCCGTCATGACGCCGCGTCTTCTGCGACCCATGGACTCACCCCTCCTTTCTCGGCTTGCCCTTAGTATGCGGCGCCGGGCCGCAAAAAACACCCGCCTGTCGGCAAGGGCGTGCGGTTGCCGTGTTCGACACGTTACGCCCGATCAAGCACGGGGCAAGAAAGTGTCCTTCACGTGCTTGATTGGCTCCGATTCGCAATGAAGGACATGAAATGCATTTGGTTCCTCAAACGAAGTGCATTTCGTGTACTGCCTTTTGCCGGTTGGGCTCTTTTTGACGGAATGAAGGACATTTTGTGTACGACATTTTCGCATTTTGGCCCGGAACGGGAGCTTTTCGAAAAAGGTGGTGCATGATTTGTACTTCAATGTCCCGGTTTGCGCAGATTCCGCCAAATGGCGTACATGAAATGCGCTTTGTCCTGCTTGTGAAGGTCATTTTGTGTACTTCCATTTGCCGATCGGGTTCTTTGGGCGGGATGCCCTGGCATCCGTCGACAGGTTTGCCGCAGCAAAACGCACGTTGTTGACGAATCCCGATTTCCAGTCCCCTCGCAAAAAAGAAAAGCACCGGCGCCCAGCCAGGGCTTTCCGGTGCCGTGAGTGTCACGGTCGTTCCAATCACGCTTGCGCGTAACTGATTCTGAACTGTCCGTCTTCATCGCAGACCAACACTTCGACCGATTCGGTCAGGATGTCTGCGTAGCTGTAGGAAACCCTCTTGAACGAGTGATGTTCCTCGTCCAGCTTCACGATGAAGACCGAAGGGTAGGTCTCTTCCAAAACTCCGCTGCGCTCAATGGTTTTGCGGCGTCCACCGTTGGCCTTGAGCATGATTTTGCGTCCCACATATGCATCCAAACTGCGCTTGATTTCAGTCAATGCATTTTTGGTCATTGTGAGCTACCACCTCTTTCCTCGGTCCATTATACCGCAAGAAAGGGTGGTTTGTCAACCAAAGGGAATTATTATATCAGCCTCCAAAACCCTTTGTCAACGGCATTTGTCGCGATTGTGAGAAAAGTTGTACAAAAAGTTTGGCAACCCCGTTCACAAAATATTCAAAATTCCAGCTTTGGCAGTCCGATCCGGTGGCTTCCCTTCGTTTCGATGCCACCGAGACCGTCGAGGCCGCTGACCGTATGGCGGATGACGCCGTAAATGTTCACCGTGTCCCGTATGGAGGTGTACGCCACCTTCGCCGCGATGTAGACGGGATCCAGGGCGTGGATCAGGATGCGGGCCGGCGAGCTGGCAAAATTGGCGCCGGCCTGCAGCAGCGCTTCGAAATGGGACTGGCACGCGCCCGCGATGACCGCGAGCGCATCCCGGTTACGCTCGTATTGCCGGGCGGCCCGGACCGCGTTGACGAAGTGCATGGAGTTTTTGTAGTTGCCGATGTATTGGCGGTCCACGCCGGGCCTTTTGGCCAGACCGTCATGGCCGGTGATGACGAGGATGTCCGGCCTCACTTCGGGCAGCAGATGGTAAACGGCTTCCGCCATCAGCGATTCGTGCACGTGGTGCCCTTCCGCCGGAATGCCGAGGCTGCGGTACACTTGCATGCTTTTGTGCAGGTAATGAAGATCGCCGTCCAGGTGGAGGATTTTCCCCGGCAGTTCAAAAAAGGGAGACGGTTCCTGCTGCGCCACCGGCCGCTTCCTTCCGTCCGGCTCCTTGCGAAACGCGGAAGAGCGGGCACATTGTTCCGCTCTGAGCCGGACTTTCTCCGTCGGCCGGTGCTGATCCGGATCGTTCACCTTGACCAGATCGCTGTAAGCCGCATCCGCGAGCAGCCGGTATTCCACGCCCTTCAGCACCGCCATCGTCCGCTCCAGCGCAGCGATGCGAAACAGGATGTCTTCGCCGTATGATTTCCGCGCCACCAGGTCGCCTTCCCGCCACATGGTCTGCATCTCCTCTCTGCATTTCGGCAACCGATTCGTTACTCGCCCGCCGGAACCTCCTTCGACCGGCCGCTTTCGGGGGACGCCCCTGTTGTCCGCCCTGCGCCGGCCGGCCGCCATCCTTGCGGAGAAGGGTCGACAGGCCCCGGTCATTTCGGTGCGTCGCATCGGATGTTTCGTTCTGAGGCAGCCGGCCGTCTTCCGGGCACCGGTCCGACCGCATGCCCGGCCGTGCTACGCTTGCCGCATCTGCTTCCTATCCTATGGGCGGACGCGGCATTTGGTGCAAACGGGAACGGGCGAAAGATGCCGGGCAACCGGCGGCGGCAGGCAGCCATGCCCATGGATGCTTGCGCCATTGGAACAATGGCGGTACCCGACAAAAAAACCGGCTTTGATAAAAAAGCCGGTTTGGAGGGGCATGGCCGCCCCGCGGCCATCCGCGCATGGCCGCCGCACAGGGCGGCTGCAGACCGGGACGGCCGAATCGGAGCGATCAAGCATCCGGGACGTCCCCGGAACGTTTTGGACGATTTTTCATACAAAAAGGCCCGGCGGCGGGCAAAAACCCGGGCTTTTGGATGAAAAGTCATACAAAAGCACAGTTCCGCAGGCCGGAAGACGGCGGTTTTGTCCGATTTTTCATACAAATCGCCGAAAAGCGGCCGGATTTCGCATCATTTTGTATGAAAAATCATACAAACGGCATGAAGCGGACGGAATGACCAAATCGCACGCCCGCTTGGACTTGCGTTCCCCGTCCGTCATGCCGCGAGCCTTAATCCGCACGCGAAGCAAGCCGCTCCGCCAGCGCGTCGGCCAGCGCGGCAAACTCCGGCAGGGACAGCGTTTCGCCGCGGCGCTCGGGCGCGATGCCGGCATCCGCGAGGGCGGCATGAAGGTGTTCCTTGCGGTCTTTGCCGAACTTCGCCTGCAGGTTGTTCAGGAGCGTTTTGCGGCGCTGGGCGAAGGACGCCTGGACCACTTCGAAGAGGAACGCTTCGTCCCGGACCTCAACCCGCGGTTTCTCCAGCCGGGCGAGCCGGATGACGGCGGACTCCACGTCCGGCCGCGGCACGAACACGGTGGGCGGCACGATGGCGGCGATTTCCGCGTCGCAGTAATACTGCACGGCGATGCTGAGGCTGCCGTACGCTTTGCTGCCGGGAGAGGCCGTGATGCGCTCGCCCACTTCCTTCTGCACCATGACCACGATGTTTTCCAGCGGAAGCCTTGCTTCCAGCAGCGCCATGAGGATCGGCGTCGTCACGTAGTAAGGCAGATTGGCGACAACGCTGACCGCCGCCGCTCCGGCAAAATGTTCTTCAAAAAGACGGTGCAAATCCACCTTGAGGATGTCGCCGTGGACGACGGTGACGTTGTCGTACGGCGCCAGGGTTTCCTCAAGGACGGGCAGCAGCCTCCGGTCGATTTCCACCGCCACGACGCGGCCGGCCGCCTCCGCCAGCACCTGCGTCAACGCGCCGATGCCGGGGCCGATTTCCAGCGCGCCCCTGGTTTTGTCCAATCCGGAAAGGCGGACGATGTTCCGGAGCACGTTGGCGTCCACCAGGAAGTTTTGCCCGAGGCTTTTCTTCGCGGTGATGCCGTATTTGCGCATGATCGCCGCCGCATTGCCCGGCACGGATACATTCATGGCCTGCCGTCCTCCTCCACGTAACCCGCTTCCCGCATCGCCCGGGCGAGTTCTTCCTTCGTGATGCCGAACATGCGGCACCGCTTGAAAAACTGTTTTCCGTTGCAATAGCCGATCCGGAGCCGGTTGCCCAATTCCAGCCGGCGTTCCGCCGCGTCGGGGTGGGCGACCAGCCCGGCATCCATCAGGTCGGACCATTCCAGATCCGATTCCAGGCCGCCAAATTCGGTGCGCACTTCGGCCAGCGCGCGGCGGATCGCCTCCGGGGCGGCGTGTTCGACGCCGATTTCCCTGCCGCACCTGGCCTCATCCCGGGTCAGGAAGGCATGCTTGCATCCCGGCACTTCGGCGGAAATGATTTTGCGGATGCGCTCCCCCGGGTGGTCCGGATCCGTCAGAACGATGACGCCCCGGCGCTCCTGGGCAAGCCGAATCCGCTCGAGCGTTTCCCGGTTGATGGCCGACCCGCCGGTTTCGATCGTGTCCGCCTCCACCGCCCGCCGGATCGATGCGGTGTCCTCCTTGCCTTCCACGACAATGACTTCCCTGATCAATTCGTTCATCTCGCTTGCCGCATGCCGGCTTTCGCGCCAAGGCGTGTCCGGCTGCAAATGATACTCCATTGTAGAAAACTTGGTGCCGACAAGCAAGTTGGCACATACTGCCGGCGGCCCCGATCCGTTCGCGCGGCCCGCGCCAAAATCGAAGGCCAGCCCTCCGGCTGGCCTGATGAGCATATGAAACGGACGAGGGCCGGTCGTTTCGCCGCTTGCGCCCCTGCCCGGCGCCTCACAGCCCTTTCGGTTTGTCGGGGCCGATGATGTACACCGTCACGCCGCGCTTCTTGCCGAACGGCGCTTCGTCCGCGTCTTCATAGTACACGTCGATCTTGTTCCCCTTGATGGCGCTGCCGGTATCTTCCGCCTTGCGGAAGCCGACGCCTTCGATGTACACCCACCAGCCGAGGGGGATGACGCTCGGATCGACGGCGATCGTTCGCCCTTCCTCGACCTTCGTGCCGGTGTACGTGATGCCGTACAGCGGATGATCTTCGTTCTTGCCCGTCGACTCCGGGCCGGAATCGTAGATCGTCAACGTTACGTTGTTCAAAATCTTTTTGACCCCGAAGGTGATGCCGTTTTTCGTGATCGTCTCGATGTTCGGCGAGTTGGCCGACAGCACCGCCACCTCGCGTTTTGTCCCCACCGCGACGATTCTCTCCGTGCCGGGCGACTTGATCGTCGAATCGAGCACCCGGGAGGCGACCAGCCGGCCGTCCTCATAAACGTTTTCCACGAGTTCGAGCAACACGCCCGGCTCGCCTTCCTGCACCACTTTCTGTTTGCCCTTGGGCAGGCTTTTGTCTTCCCGGGTCACCGTTTCAAACGGTATTTCCCGTTCAACCTCCGCCAGTTCCTTCTTCACGCGGATGATTTTCAATGCATCCCCGTCCGCCAGGCGGGCTTTCAGATCCGGCACGGTCCGGTCCCAGGCGCCCAGCGTGATGCCGGCATCCGCCAGGATCTCTTCCACCGTTTCCCCCGCCGCATGGACGAGGAATGTTTGTCCGCCATCCGTCAGCCGCACCGGCCTCGTGTTCACCACTTCGACGCGATGGCCGGACGCAAGTTCGCCTTCCGGCGCAAAGACGCGGTCGTGTTCGTCGACCTCGATCCCCCGTTCGGCAAGCAACTCCTCCACCGTGTCCGCGCGGGTCGATATGACGGTCGCTTCCCCGTCCACGACCAATTCAATTTGCTTGAGCGACGTACCGAAAAACAGAAGCATCAACAAAAACAAAGACACAATGGCAACCATGAGCAACCAGCGAACTGGTTCCGGCCGCTTCCGTTCCATACCGATCCCGCAGGACGCTTCGGACGGTCGCTTGTCATGGGGGCGGATTTGCATCACACCCACGATTTCGCTCCTCCTCGCATGGCCCAACAGTACTGGTGTCCCTTCCGACTAGCCGGCCAGGCACTCCATCAAAACAACAAAACCCGGCCAAGTTGGCTTGGCAGTCGATGACTTGTTTTCAACCCATCCACGTTTTCTGGTTTGAAAATCCGAGTATTTGCCGCGACGAATTCGCGGTACTGATTGAGCTGGAATAAAGTGACTGTACCGAGTTTACTTTTCGCCGGATTGAGTTGTAAAGGCAATCATTGGGAGGAAAATCGGCCGAATCGGCCCAAATTTCCCCGGAATCGGGAATCGTAACGGAAGAAAGCCACTTTTTTCCCGGCCAAGCCGGGGAAATCTCAAGAATGCTACGAAATGTCACGAAATGACAAGGATTTTTCTGGTATTTTCAGCTGTTATCTGGGAAATTTCTTCCAGCGTCAGCCCTTTGATTTCCGCCGCCGCCTCGGCAACGAGGCGGACGTGGGCGGGCTCATTTCGCTTGCCGCGAAATGGATGCGGAGTCAAATACGGGCAGTCCGTTTCGATGAGCAGACGGTCCAGCGGCACCGCCGCCAGCGCCTCCTTCGGCTGCACCGCATTTTTGAACGTCACCGGGCCGCCGAACGAGATGTAAAAGTTCATCTTCACGCATTCCCGGGCGATCTCCGGACTCGCCGAGAAGCTGTGCATGATGCCGCCGACGTCCGCCGCCTTCTCCTCCCGCAAAATGCGCACCACGTCTCCCGTGGCATCCCGGTTGTGGATGATGATCGGCTTGCCGAGCTTGCGGGCGAGGCGAATCTGCTCGCGAAACACCCGCTCCTGGACGTCCCTCGGAGAGGTGTCCCAGTAATAGTCGAGCCCGATCTCCCCGATCGCCCGCACCTTCGGATGGCGGCACAGTTCCTCGATCCAATCCAGGTCGTCCGGCTTCATGTCGATGGCATCCTGGGGATGCCAGCCGACCGCCGCATAGATCATGTCGTATTTTTCCGCCAGCGCCATCGTGCTCGGAATCGTCTCCCGGTTGAAGCCGATGTTGACGATCCGTTCCACGCCGGCGGCTTTCGCCCGCTCGATGACCGCCTCCCGGTCGTCGTCAAATTTGTGTGAATCGAGATGGGCATGGGAATCAATCAGCATGTGCGTTTCACTCCTTGTCGTAGTCCCTTGGGCCATTGGAAAAGTTTCGTTTACGCGTTCTGCATCCATTCCGGAAAGTACAGGTAATGCGTGCCCTGATGCCGCGATCCGGCGCTGATCGAGCTGACCACCAGGCTTTTTTCGGAAATTTCGACGACTTCGCCCTGTTCCGTCAGCAGCAAAATCGGCGACTTCGTGCCCGGATCGCCGGGCTTGTACATGTCATAAAACTGGTCCGTCGGATAGTCCACTTCCGTGTAATAATCCGGATCATACCCGTCCCGCGCCAGGCGCTCCCGCATTCGCTCCACCGCCGGGTCATCCGGCCCGTCCACCGCCGTGTACTTGAACAGCCTGCGATGGACGAACCGCGACGAAAGGTCGGCCAGAATCGGATCCGACTCTTCCGTCCAGCGCATCATGACCGTCTGCATGAGCGGCTCGTCAATGCGCAGGAAATCCGCCACGTCGAGCGTCCCGTCAAAAAGGCGCGGCAGCGGATCCAGCAAAAAGCCGAACCGGTATCCCGCCAGGTGCAGCTCCTTCGCCCGCTGGAACACCTTGCGCAAAATGATCTCCGAACTGCGGGTGACGGGGTGGAAATACACCTGCCAGTACATCTGGTAACGGCTCATCAGGTAATGTTCCACCGCGTGCATGCCGCTTTCCTTCACCACAATGTGCCCGTCATGGGGCCGGATCACCCGCAAAATCCGCTCAAGGTCGAAGGCGCCGTAGTTCACGCCCGTAAAGTGGGCGTCCCTGAGCAGATAGTCCATCCGGTCGGCGTCCATCTGGCTGGAGATCAGATTTACGACCACCGGTTTCGGGTACGTTTTGGCAATCACCTGCGCCACCTTGCCGGGGAATGCCGCGTCGACCTGGGCGAGGATGCGCCCCACCTCCGTGTCCCCTTCGATGATGCGGATCGTCCAGTCTTCATGATCGACGTCGAAGACGCTCTCCACCGAATGGGAAAACGGCCCGTGGCCCAGGTCATGGAGCAGGGCGGCGCACAGCGCGAGCAAACCTTCCTCCGCCGGCCAGTCCGGGTAGCGGTTCCGCTCGAACTGGGAGATGATTTTTCGGGTGATTTCGTAGACGCCGAGGGAATGGGAGAACCGGCTGTGCTCCGCGCCGTGGAACGTGTAGAAGCTCGTGCCGAGCTGCCGGATGCGGCGCAGGCGCTGGAACTCCCGGGAGTTGATCAGCGCCCAGATGACCGGGGAATTGACATGCACGTATTTGTGCACCGGGTCTTTGAACACCTTCTCTTCCCGCAATTTGTCCAACATGGATGCAACCTCCTTTTCGACAAATTTCGACTTTTTCCATCACTTTTCAACGGAGATTTTTCGATATTTTGTCAAATTTGATTTGTCGTCCGGATTGTAGTTTTTTCTCATTCATGGTTTAATTGCACTTGTCCGTCAAATGATAACTGACCGCCATTTTCCTTTGTTTTGCGCGAAAATGCGGGGTTATTCGGGGAAAAAGGCAGGCAAGCCGGGCAATCCTTGCCCATATTGCCACCGCTTACCTGTTGACTAATTTGGTAAACGTTGGTACCATAGTTTTTGTAGATGATGTCGAATTGTGGCGAATTTGACAAAATCAAATTTAAAATCATATCGGGGGAGGAGGATGAATACATGAAATCTACGGGAATTGTACGCAAAGTGGATGAACTCGGACGGGTCGTCATCCCCATTGAACTTCGTCGCACGCTGGGCATTGCCGAGAAGGATGCCCTTGAAATCTATGTCGACGGCGAGCGCATCATGCTCAAGAAATATGAACCGGCATGCATTTTCACCGGCGAAGCCGATGATTTGATCTATTTCAAAGGCAAGATGATCAGCCGCAGCATCGCCAAGGAGCTCGCCGAACTGGTGAAATAATTTTTTGGCAAAGAACAAACCTTTTCGGTGACAAAACCGACATGTTCGTTTATAATAGAGGTTGGATATGAATCTTGTTAATTCTAACCTTTTTATATCTCCTTGGATCGCCTCCGCCTGGCCCGGCGGAGGTTTTTTTTATGTCCGTCGCCGGTATCGGCCGGCCGGCCTTTCGTTCACGCAGGCCGCCGCTTCCCGCGCCCGGCCGTCCCGGGCTCCGGGGCCCGGCCGTACGCGCCGCAACCGCGCGCCGGCCGGCTTGGACGAGCCGGCAATCCCCCTGCCCGCCTAATCGTCCAGGAGCGCCTGATAGACGTCACGGCGGGACAGGCCGCGGTCTTCGGCCGCCCGTTTCATCGCCGCCTTGCGCGGCAGGCCGTGTTTCTCCTCGTAATGGCGGACGTGTCCGGCGATGTCGAGGGACCGCCACCAGGCGGCCGGTTCCCCGTCGGCGTCAGCGGCGCCGTTGCCGCCGGTCTTTGCCGCTTCCCCCGTTCGCCCTTCCACCACCAGCACGTATTCGCCGCGGGGCGGATGGTCCGCCAAATGGGCCAGCGCCTCGTCGAGGGTGCCGCGCAGCACTTCCTCGTGCCGTTTCGTCAATTCGCGGACGACGGCAATCCGCCGGCTGCCGCCGAACGCATCCCGCATCGCCTCGAGGGTGGCGGCTAGCCGGTGGGGCGATTCATAGACGACGAGCGTTTCCTCCGCCTGCCGGAGCCTTTTCAGCGTTTCGGCCAGCTGTTTTTTGCCGCGGGGCAGAAAGCCGGTGAAGCGAAACGGCGTGGACGGCAGGCCGGAGACGATGAGGGCGCCGAGCGAAGCGCTCGGGCCGGGCACCGGCACGACGGCGATGCCCGCCTCGATCGCGAGCCGGACGAGATCTTCCCCCGGATCGGAAATGCCGGGCAAACCGGCGTCGCTCACCAGCGCCACCGATTGGCCCTCCAGCATCCGCCTGACGAGCCCGGGCCCGCTTGTCCGCTTGTTGTGCTCATGATAGCTGACCAGCGTGCCCCCGATGCCGAAATGATTCAGCAGCTTGCGCGTTTGCCGGGTGTCCTCGGCGGCGATCACGTCGGCTTCCTTCAGGGTGCGCACGGCCCGGTACGTGATGTCCTCCAGGTTGCCGATGGGCGTGCCGACCAGATACAGCTTGCCCCGGCGATGTTTCGTCTCCTCCCCGTCACCCGCGAAGCTCCGTTGCACGTCCATGGAAAACCTCCAGCAATTCCGTCGTGTACTGCTGTTTTTCATTATAAACGATTAACGGCGGCATGAGCCGCAAGTCCGGTTTGCCGTCCCGGAGCGATTCGATCAGCACCATGTTCGCCTCCGCGGACGGCCGGGGATGGACAAACCGGATGCGCTTCGGCTCGAGCCGGTATTTCCGGAGCAGCGTCACGATATCGATGAGCCGGCTCGGCCGGTGCACCATCGCCAACCTTCCGCCGGGACGGACGAGCCGCGCCGACGCGGCGATGATTTCTTCCAGCGTCCCTTTCACCTCGTGTCGGGCAATGGCCACGTGTTCGTTCGCGTTCAGGTCACCGGACGGCACCGGCAAATAGGGCGGATTGACCGTCACCAGGTCGAAGGCGCCCTGCTGGGCCGATTCCCGCGCCCATTCCCGCAAATCGCGGCAGACGAACTCGATCCGGTCCGCCAGTCCGTTCAGCGCCGCGCTGCGCACGGCCATGTCCCACAGCCGCTCCTGGATTTCCACGCCGGTGATGCGCGCCTTCGTGCGGGTGGTGAGCAGGATCGGGATGACGCCGTTGCCGCTGCACAAGTCGGCAATCCGGCCGGCATGCGGCACGGTGCAAAACCGGGCGAGCAGCACGGCGTCCAGCGAGAAGCTGAACACTTCGCCGCTCTGGATGATTTTCAGGTCCCGGGTGACCAGATCATCGATCCTTTCATTCGGATTCAGCAGCATGTTGACCTCCAAAAAAAAGCAGAGCCGTACGGCCCTGCGATTTCGGTGTCATCGATTCAAAAACGACAAACAGAACAGGCAATCGCCTTCCGTGCGAAGATGTCCGTAATAGACATTGCAGATGTGAAAGCCTTCATGGTACAGCCGGGCCAGATTTTCATAGCCGCCGCCCACGGCTTCGGATTCGGATTTTTGCGGCGATTCCGTACCGCCGTTTCCGTTTTTCAGCAACTTGCGGAGTTGGGCGTTTTCAATGGCGAGCCGCTTGTTTTCTTCCAAAAGGGCGACCACGTGGGCCTGCAGCGCTTGCAACTGCTCGTGCACCCGGCCGGCCTGGCTGACCGCCTCTTCCATCGTCACGTACACATCCCGGTTGCTCATCACCAACACCCCAGCAAGCTCAAGTTTCCTCCACGAGCGTTTCTTCCACAATATCGTCGCAAGAGAACTTTTCGACTTTGCCCGTTTCGTCAAGGCGCACGTCCGCCTTCCGTTCCTTCACGTAGATCGCCACCACTTTGCCGGCACCCAGCGAGGTGACGACGCGGCTGCCCACTTCCGGCAACTCTTCCCTGGCGTTCTCGTAGGAATCGTGCTCGTATTTGAGACAGCACATGAGCCGGCCGCACAGGCCGGAAATTTTCGTCGGGTTGAGGGACAGGTTTTGGTCTTTGGCCATCTTGATGGAAACCGGCGCGAAATCGCCGAGCCAGGTGGAACAGCAAAGCTGTCGGCCGCACGGCCCGATGCCGCCCAGGATTTTCGCCTCGTCCCGCACCCCGATTTGCCTCAGTTCGATCCGTGTACGGAAAATGCCGGCCAAATCTTTGACCAGTTCCCGAAAATCCACTCTTCCGTCCGCGGTAAAATAAAAGATGATTTTATTCCGGTCGAAGGTATATTCCACGTCCACCAGCTTCATTTTGAGCTGATGTTCGGCCACTTTCTGAACGCAGGTGTCCAGCGCCCGCAAAGCCGCCTGGCGGTTTTGTTCCACGGTGACGGCATCCTTCTCGTCGGCGATGCGGATGACTTTCTTCAGGGGCAGGACGACGTCGTTTTCGCCTACGGTCATGCGCCCGATGACCACTTTGCCGTATTCGACTCCCCGCGCGGTTTCGACGATGACATGCTGGTCTTTCTCCACCGGGTAATCGCCGGGATCAAAATAATAGATTTTGCCGGCTTTCTTGAAACGAACGCCGACAACCTGATAGTCCAATCGGTTACCTCCTCTCCAGGGCGATCAAAAATTGATCAAGCGTCAGCTGAACGTTGGCATGGCCGCGAATTCTCCGCTTCGCTTCGAGCGCCATGTCCATCAGGGCCGTCCATTCGTCCGCCGACTTCTTGAAGGTTTCCTTCGCGAGCGTCCCGATCTGGTCGGTGAACACCACCTTCTCTCTCCGGTTCCATTGCATGTGGAGCATGTCCTTGAACCAGAGGAGAAAAAGATCGAACAGCGCATCGGCATGTCCGGCGAGTTCGCTGCGGCCGGGCAAACGCTTCATGGCAGTCACGAGCGCCGCCTGCCCGCCCGACGCACTCTCCTTCGCCAATTGTATCATCAGGTTCCGAAGTTCTGCAAACCAATCCGCCGCGGCGAGCTCCCGAGCCGCTTCCAGCCCCGCCGCCAGATGGGCGGCCGGTCTTGCCAGTTCGCCCGGCACACCCTCGGCGAGAAGCGCCTTCTCCAACTCCTCCGGCGGCAGCGGAGCGAACGGAACTTCCTGCGCGCGGGAACGGATCGTGGGCAGAAGCGCCCGCAGGTTGTCCGCCAGCAGGATGGCCGTAAGAGAAGCCGAAGGTTCTTCCAAAAACTTGAGCAGGCTGTTTGCAGCCTGCTCCGTCATCCGGTCGGCATCTTCCACGATGTACACCTGGCGGGCTTCACCGTCAACGCTCCGGTAGACGAACTGGCGCTGCAAATTCCGTATTTGCCCGATTTTGACACTGGCGCCATCCGGCTCGACGACGGTCAGTCCCGCATGGTTTCCGCTGTCAAATTTGCGGCAGGAAGGACAATCCCCGCACGCGTCGGTTCCGTCTTCCCGACACAAAATCGCCTTGGCGAAAGCCATCGCCGCCTGCCGCTTGCCCGTCCCCGGCGGCCCGTGAAAAATGTAGGCGTGGGACACGTTCCCCGAGGCAAGGGCGTTCTGCAAAATGCGTTTGGCCAATGGTTGTCCGGACAAAGATTGAAGACTCATCATCGCTCACAGCCTTGCCAGAGATAAACGCTTTGCCAGAAACTTGAGAAACAATCGCCATGCTAGAAATAGACGTTCAGCAGAAGCCCGCGGATCTCGCCGACTTTCTCCAGCAACTCCAGCCGGCCCTGCTCGTTCTGCAGCAGTTCCTCGCCCATTTCGACGAGGAGCCTGTCCACTTCTTCCAGAAGCTTGTATCGCTTCGCCCGGCCGCGCCTGTCCCAGCCGCGGGTCTCCTTGAGACCGACGCCCCTTTTCAGCGTGTCTTCAAGAAACTGTTTGACCATCTGCTTGTACGCACGCAATTCGCGCACGGTCATCGAGCGGGCCAGCCGTTCCCCCTGCTCGTGGATTTTGGCCAGCATTTGCCGCAGATGATCCTTGTCCCGCTGTTCCTGCTGCTCGCGCATCATGTCCGAAAACGACTTGGGCGCCACGACCTGCTGGTGGGGCGCATCCGGGCGATGCACGTTGCGTCCGTACGAGGGAGTGCCGGGTTGGATTTTCATGACGGCACCCTCCCTTCATGGTTGATCTCAAAAATGTTCAAACCGTTCAACCGGCAACACAAACACCGCTGCGCCGCCCACTTGCACTTCCACGGGAAAAGGAATGTACGAATCGGTTGTGCCGCCCATCGGCGAAACCGGTGTGACCAGCTGTTCGCGCACCTTGCAGTTGGCGCGGATCACTTCGATCACGTCGTTGACGCGTTCGTCCTCGATCCCGATGACGAAGGTGGTGTTCCCCGACCGCAGGAAACCGCCGGTGCTGGCCAGTTTCGTCGCACGGATCCCTTCGGCGATGAGGGCGTTGGACAACCGGTTGCTGTCCTTGTCTTGCACGACCGCGATAATCAGTTTCATGCAAATTCCTCCTTGGAAGGTTGGAGTTTTGGGAGTCCGGATGCGGAAAACCCGAACTCTGGAACCGGCGGCCGGTCATCCGGGCCGTTCAGGAGGAAGATCCCGGGGATTCCGGCTCGCCCGCGGCTTCCAGAAACCGCATGCAATCTTCCAGGATGATGCGCGCCAGGGTTTCGGGCGGCTGCTCGGCATTGAGCAGCAACACGCGCTCCGGTTCCCGCCTGGCGATGGCCCGGAACGCTTCGCGCACGCGCCGGTGATACTCGTCCGTGCGACGCTCGATGCGGTCCAGCCCGTTTTGATCACCGGGCGCCTGCCTGATTCTGTTCTCCAGCCGGCGCCGGCCGGCGTCTTCGGGCAGGTCGAGCATGTAGGTGCGGTGCGGTTTGAGGCCGCCCGTGGCGAATTCGTTCACCTGCCGGACGAACGCTTCATCGATGCCGAGGCCCGCCGATTGGTAGGCCATGCTGGCATCGGTGAACCGGTCGCCGATGACGATGTGCCCCTGCGCCAGCGCCGGCAAAATCCGTTCCGCCACGTTCTGCGCGCGCTGGGCCGCGTACAGGAGCACTTCCGTGCGGGCATCCATCTCGGTGTGGTCGGGAGCCAGCAGCAAGCCGCGGATCTGGTCCCCGATGCGCGTGCCTCCCGGTTCCCGGGTCAGCACCACCGTTTTGCCCAGCGAAGCGAGGGCGTCGGCGAGGAGGCGAACCTGGGTCGTTTTGCCCGCCCCGTCCGGCCCTTCAAACGTAATAAACAATCCTTTCACGGCTGTTCTCCGTTCGTTTGGATGATGATGGTTCCGTCTTGATCGAGTCCGTGAATGCCGAGTCCGGCAGACTGCCATTCCCGCAGCCGGCGGACCGCTTCGGCCGTGATCGTCTCCCCCGGCAACAGGAGCGGCACCCCGGGCGGATAGGGCACGACGGGCGCGCCGCAAACGGCGCCGACGGCCTTCTCCGGAGGGACGCGCCGCAAGGCGCCCGCATCGGAGCGGTGGAAACGGAACGCAACCGGTTCCGGCACTGCCGCTCCGCCTTGGCCGACCCGTGACGAAGGTGATTTATATATATTCTTTATGGGCTCCCCCAGTTCCTTCTCCGACAGGCGGAAGTCCGAACAAATCCCTTCCAGCGCCGCCAGCAGCCGACGAATATCGTCCCGCGACGTCGACAGGCCGAGCGCCAGCGTGACGAAAACCGGATCGGCCATTTCGGGGAAACATCCCCGCGCTTCCAATTCGGCGGCCAGTTCCCGCCCGCCGAGGGTGCCGGTCCGGTCACGGAACGTCACCTTGAGCGGATCGCGGGTGACGGGGCCTGCGCCGGCAACTCCGCCGCCTTCCGTACCGGCGGCCGGCCCGTCTGCCCGGCCTTTCGCCGGCTCCGCCGGTTCCGCCGTCTCCAGCCACGGCATTGCCGCAAGGCCGTCCCGCAACAGGCGGGCGGTTTCCAGCGCTTCGCCCAGCAGCGCTTCGCCGCGGGCGGCCATCTGCCGGCGCGCCAGGTCCAGGGACGCCATGATCGGATAGGACGGGCTGGACGACTGGATCGCCGCCAACGCGCGATCGACGGCGGCCCGATCCAGCAAACCGCCTTGCAGATGAAGCAGCGCGCCCATCGTCAAGGCCGGCAGCATTTTGTGGGCGGACTGGACCACCGCGTCGGCGCCCGCCGCGAGCGGCGAAGCCGGCACGCCCGGATGGAAGCCGTAATGCGCCCCGTGGGCGGCGTCGACCAACACCGGCACGCCGCGGCGGTGGGCCGACGCCACGATCGGGGCGAGATCCGTGCCGAATCCGTAATAATTCGGATCCGTCACGAACAGACCTGCCGCATTCGGATATTGTTCCAGCGCCCGCTCCACGTCATCGGGCGCAAGGCCGCAGGGTAACCCGGCGGACGGGTCAATGCGCGGCGCGAGCAGCACCGCCCGGGCGCCGGCCAGCATGAGGCCGTTGAACACCGATTTGTGTGCGTCCCGTTGCACGAGAAGCACGTCCCCCGGCTTGCAGGCAGCCAGAATGAGCGCCAGGTTGCCCGCCGTGCTTCCGCCGACGAGAAACCGCGTCCGCTCCGCCCCGAAGCACGCCGCCGCCAGCCGCTCGGCTTCGGCGATGACGCCCTCGGCATGGTGCAAATCATCGAGGCCGGCGAGCTCCGTCACGTCCACTTCGCACACGCCGCCGAGAAGGCGGGCCGCTTCCGGGTCCAGGCCGGTGCCGCCCTTGTGTCCCGGGACGTGAAACCGCGCCGGATTCCGCTCCCGATAGGCGAGCAGCGCTTCCCACAGGGGAGCGCGGCTTTGCGGCAGCGCGCCTTCGCTCCGCCCGGCTTGCCGCGGCCGTTCCCCCGCCGCGCCGTCCGTTGCCTGATCTTCCCTCATTCGTTCATCATTCCCGATTTCTTTCCTTCATAATAGCGTGCAAGGGGCGCGGCGCCCCGGATTTCTCACCACGGCAGCCGCGCCAAACCCGGACCGGCTTCCCGGCACAACGCTTCCACGCGACGGGCGCCTTCCTGCAGCGCCGCTTCGACCCGCTCCCTGATTTCCTCCGTCGTGGGGATCGGTCCGTCTTCCGGGTGCGTGTCGATCGGGTCGCCGAAATGGATCACCGCCCGGGAAAAAGGGAACGGCACCCAATGCTCGTCCCACCTTTTGCCCAGCTTGAAACCCGGCCGGGAAGTCGCGCTGGCCGGCACGATCACCGCCTTCGCCTGTTGGCCGATGACGGCGACCCCCGGCTTCGCCACGAAGGCCGGCCCCTCCGGGCCGTCAGGCGAAATGAGCGCGCAGGAACCGTTCCGGAGCTGCCGGATGGTCGCCACCGCCGCCTTCGCCCATTGCAAAGGCCCCATTTCCGTCCCGACCCGGATCACGTCGAGGTGGGCCCGTTCGCCAAAATAGGCCATGATCCGACCGTTCGGGCTGGCCGGCACGAAGATGGTCGCGCGGACTCTTTTGCGCACATGGACATAATAGGCCAGCAAGGTCAAATAGTTGTGGCCGTGCCAGCCGGCAAACACGATGGGACGTCCCTGCCGGATCAATTCGTCCAGTTTGTCCATTCCGGAAAATCGCCAACGGATGGTCAGCTTTCCCAATTTCGTCGCCCACAGGAGCAATCTTCCGCAAAGTACCGTTTTCCAGCGAGACATGTCCGTTTCTCCTCCAGGATGCAGCGATCAGAGCAGCGATCGGATATCTTTTTGCAATACTAAAAAACTATCACAGCCTCCCGCCAAAAGGAAGCACAAGTTCACCTTCCCAAAATTGTCCGCCTTTCCCCGCGCATCGGCAAATTGCGGAAACATTGGCCGTGACCGGCTTCGGCCGAGAGCGTTGCGGGTGAAAATTTTCCCGTGCACGGATCCCGGCGCGCGATCCGGACGCGTTGCGGAACGGGTTGCCGCATCGGCCCGCCGCCCTTCCCGCGACACAAAAAAAGACGCCGTCACCGCTTGCGGTCAGGCGTCTTTCTTGCGCCACATCTGTTTCATGCGATGGATGAAAAACGGGTATTTGGCGTCCCACACTTCCGTGCGGACCATCTCCCGTTCGCAGTCGTTGCAGATGAATTCTTCGACGATATGCAACCCTTCTTGACGCCCACGGCCGCAAATGATGCATATTTCTTCGCCGCCGGACACGCCGGGGTTTTCTTGCCCGGTTTCTTCGGGCCGGAACATCGCCTCCATGGCCGATCACCTTCTTGCATCCCGTTTCCAACCAGTATGTCTCAAAAACTTGCGAAATAAACGTCTACCCAACCCTTGCGGCCAAAAGGTTCATATGTTTCCAGAAACGCCGTGCGTCTTTCGGCCGAAACGGGGAGTCGCTTTGTGCTACATGTTATTCGGAAAAAAGGTGATCGGTTCATCGCGGCGCGGCCGCTCATTCGCCGAGTTGCCTGAGCAGTTCCGCCTCGTCGTCCAGAACGGCGATGCCGAGTTCCTGCGCCTTGGCCAGCTTGCTGCCGGCGGCTTCCCCGGCGATGACCAGGTCCGTCTTTTTCGACACGCTGCCGGTCACTTTGGCCCCGAGGGCCTGCAGCTTCCGCGTCAGTTCGTCGCGGCTGAACGACGCGAAACTGCCGGTGATGACCACCGTCTTGCCGGCAAACGGGCTGTCCGCCGGTGCCGCCGCCGGCTGCTGCGCCTTCGGGCGCACGCCTGCCGCCAGCATCCGCTCGATGCCCCGCACCATGTCCGGGTCGCGGAAATATTGCCAGATGCTTTCCGCCACGACGCCGCCGATGTCGGGCAGCGCCATCAGCTCGTCCATTTCCGCTTTCATGACCGCTTCCAGGCTTCCGTAATGGTCGGCCAATGCCCGGGCGGTGGTGATGCCCGTGTTCGGAATGCCCAGCGCAAACAGGAATCGGGCCAGGTCGCGGTCCTTGCTCTTGTTGATGGCTTCGAGCAAGTTGGACGCTTTCTTGTCGCCGAACCGTTCCAGGCTGCGCAACTGTTCGAAGGTCAAATCATACAGGTCCGCCGGCTCCCGCACGCCCAGTTCGCGGTACAGCTGCTCCGCCGTCGCCTCGCTGAACGTTTCGATGTCCATTGCGTTGCGCGAGGCAAAATGGGTGAGGCGCGCCACGAGCTGCGGCGGGCAATCCGTCTTGTTCGTGCAGAACAGGTGGGCGCCGCGCCATTCCACCGGCGCGCCGCAGGCCGGGCAACGGTCCGGCACGGTGATTTCGCCGCCGTCCGGCTCGTCGGTCACCTTGCCGAGAATTTCCGGGATGACGTCGTTGGAGCGGCGGATGTACACCTCCGTGCCGAGGGCGAAGCGCAAGTTTTTCCGCTCGATGTCGCTGAAGTTGTTGAGGGTGCAGTTTTGCACCGTCACGCCCGCCAGCTCCACCGGCGCCACGCGCGCCACGGGCGTCAGCTTGCCGGTGCGGCCCACTTCCCAGGTGACCGCTTCCAGCACCGTCGTCGCTTCTTCCGCCTCGAACTTGAACGCCACCGCCCAGCGGGGAAATTTCTCGGTGTAGCCGAACGCTTCCCGCGTGCGCATGTCGTTGATCTTGATGACGACGCCGTCGATCAGGTAATCCAGCTCGCTTCGCATCGCCTTGATCCGCTCCAGCTCTTCGATCACGTCTTCGATGCGGTCAAAAAACCGGATGTAGGGATTCACCTTGAACCGGTTGTCCCGGAGAAACTGCACCATTTCCTTGTGATCGCGGAACCGGATGTTGTCCGAATAGCCGATGTTGTAAATGAAGGCGTCCAGCTTCCGCTCCGCCGTCACTTGCGGGTTCAGGTTGCGCAGCGCCCCGGCGGCCGCATTGCGGGCGTTTTTCAACGGCTCGGCGGCGGTTCGGTTGTAGGCTTCCAGCGTCGACAGATGCATGATGCCTTCGCCCTGCACTTCCAAAACCCCGTCCTTGTACGGAATCTGGAGGGGGATGGTGCGGATCGTCTTCACCTGGGCGAGAATCGCTTCCCCGGTTACCCCGTTGCCCCGCGTCGCGGCCTGCACCAGCACGCCGCGGTCGTAGGTGAGGTTCAGCGTCAGCCCGTCGAATTTCAGCTCCACGACGAAGGAGAGGGGCGCCAACGGCGCTTCCGGATGGCGGGCGTTGTACTCGTTCCACAGTTTCAGCGCGCGCCCGTACCAGGCGTTCAGATCGTCCACCGACTGCGCCTTGTCCAGGCTCCACAGCCGGGCCAGATGCGTGTGCGGCTCAAATCCTTTCAGCAGCTCGCCGCCCACCCGCCGGGTGGGGGAGTGGGGCAGCACGATGCCGGTTTCCCGTTCCAGCCGGACGAGTTCGTCGTACAGTTTGTCGTACTCCGCATCGCTGATCACCGGATCATCCAGCGTGTAATACCGGTAATTGTGGAAGTTGATTTGCTCGATCAACGTTTCCATCCGCTCGCGTACCTGGTTCAACCCCGTCAACCTCGCTTTCGCCATTGGCGATTTATGCTCTTGATCATTCATCCTGCTGATCTTTCGTTGCGCGGAATGCCAATCCCGTCAACCAATGCCGTGCGGCCCGGATTGGCCGATTCCGCCGCGGCCCTTTCGCCGGCCGTCCGGTGCATCCTTTCGGCCGCTTGCCATCCATCCCGCGGCCGGCATCCGCCCGCCCAAGTCCCGTCATCGGATCCGAAGCTTTACGGCTCCACTTTCACGATCGGCGCGAATTTGGCCAGCAGCCGCTTGATGCCCACCGGCGCCGGGAAGGCGATTTGCAGCTCGGTGTCGGCACCTTCGCCCTTCACCATGACGACGGTGCCGATGCCCCACTTGTTGTGGTGCACCTTGTCGCCGGCTTTGAACGACGACGGATCCGCGCCGCCGCCGACCGCCGGTCCGCCCCCCGCTGCCTGCTGGCCCGGCCGGATCGCCGATGATCCCGCGCCGCCGCCGGCTGCCGATGCGCCCGATGAAGCGCCGCGGCCGGCAAAGCCGGTTCCGCCGCGGGCGTTGCCCCAGCCGGACGCCGGTCGCCCGCCCGGGCCGGAACGTCCTCCCCATCCGCCGGAACCGCCGAAATCGTCGTACTCGTCGCCGTACCGCCGGCCCCAACCGGACGCGCCGCCCGATCCCGCCAGGCCGCCGGAAACTTCCGTCAGCTCTTCGGGAATTTCCTTCAAAAACCGGGAAGGCGCGTTGAGATTCGTCCGGCCGAACAAGGTGCGCATGCGCGCCGAGCACAGGTACAGCTTCCGCTGCGCCCGGGTGATCCCGACGTAGGCGAGGCGGCGCTCTTCCTCCATCTCCTCCGGTTCGCCGAGGGACCGGCTGTGGGGGAACACCCCTTCTTCCATGCCGATGATGAACACCGCGGGAAACTCCAGCCCCTTGGCGCTGTGCAGCGTCATGAGCACGACGGCGTCTTTCCGCCCCTCGCCGCTTTCCGGGTCGTCCATCGTATCGATGTCGGCGATGAGCGCCAGGTCCGTCAGGAAGGCGAGCAGCGACTTGTCGTCGTTCCGCGCCTCGAAGTCTTTCGTCACCGACAGCAATTCGTCGATGTTTTCAAGCCGGGTCGCCGACTCCACCGTGCCTTCGCGGATCAATTCTTCCCGATATCCGCTGCGCGACAGCACTTCCTCCGTCAGCTCGGTGACGGACAGAAATTCCGCCATGCGGGACAGTTCCAAGATCCGGTCGCGGAAGTCGTGGAGCGCGTTCTCCGTTCTGCCTGAAATGCCGAGTCCCTGCAGGTTGTCCAGCATGCGGAACATGGACACGCCTTCCGCCGCCGCCGCTTCCGCCAGTTTGTCCAGCGTCGTCGCGCCGATGCCCCGTTTTGGCACGTTCACGATGCGCATGAACGAAAGGTCGTCGTCCGGGTTGGCGATCAAACGCAAATAGGCCAGCACATCCTTGATTTCCTTCCGTTCATAAAACCGGATGCCGCCGACGATCTGGTACGGGATGTCCGATTTGATGAGCGTTTCTTCGATCACCCGCGACTGGGCGTTCGTCCGGTACAGCACGGCGTGGTCGCCGTACCGCATGCCTTCCTTCACGTTGTTCAGGATTTCCTGCGCGACGAAGTAGCCTTCCTCGTGCTCCGTGCCTGCCTGGAACAGCCGGATTTTCTCCCCTTCGCCCCGGTCGGTCCACAGCTTCTTCGGTTTGCGGCCCGTGTTGCGGCTGATCACCCGGTTGGCCGCTTCCAGAATGGTGCCCGTCGACCGGTAGTTTTGCTCGAGAAGGATCGTTTCCGCGTCGGGGTAGTCCTTTTCAAAATCGAGGATGTTCCGGATGTCGGCGCCCCGCCATTTGTAGATGGACTGGTCGCTGTCGCCGACGACGCAAATGCGCTTGTGCTTGTCGGCGAGCATTTTGCACAGCACGTACTGGGCGTGGTTCGTGTCCTGGTACTCGTCCACGTGGATGTACATGAACCGGTTTTGGTAGTACTCCAGCACATCGGGCGCTTCCCGGAACAGCCGGATCGTCGTCATGATCAGGTCGTCGAAATCGAGGGCGTTGTTGCTTTTCAGCTTTTTCTGGTACAGGGTGTACACCCGGGAAACCGTCTGTTGGTAGTAGTCGCCGATCTTTTCCTCGTATTTTTCCGGCGTGATGAGCTCGTTTTTGGCCGCGCTGATGGCGGAGAGCACGCCGCGGGGGTCGAACCTTTTCGGATCGAGGTTCAGTTCCTTCAGGCATTGCTTGATGAGCGTCAGCTGGTCGTCCGTGTCAAAAATGGCATAGTTGGACGTAAACCCGAGCCGCTGGATGTCCCGCCGCAGGATGCGCACGCACATGGCGTGGAAAGTGGACACCCAGATGTCCGCCGCCGCCGCGCCGACGAGCCGCTCGACCCGTTCCCGCATTTCGCGGGCCGCCTTGTTGGTGAACGTGATCGCCAAAATCGCCCAGGGGGGCGCTTTCCGCGCGGCGATCAAATAGGCGATGCGGTGGGTGAGCACCCGAGTCTTGCCGCTGCCGGCACCGGCCATGATGAGCAGCGGGCGTTCCGTCGACTCCACCGCCTTGCGCTGCTGCGGATTGAGCCCGTCCAGTGAAGCCTGCAGACCCTGCATTTCCGGAAACCCTTGAAAAGCGCGCGGCCCTTGCGAACCCCGTGCTTCCCGAAATCGTTCAAACGCCTGTCCTTGCTCTTCGCGGGAACCTTGCGGTCCCCCTTCCCCAAAATCCAGAAAATCCACCATGAGGCCGTTCCTTCCCCGGGATGTTCAATCCCGTTTATGTTCAATGACGGAACCGTTCAACGGCATTCATCATCAACCAGACCAAACATCAACTTCATAAAATTTTCCAGCTCCAAAAAAGACAACGGCGCACGGGCCGGATGTGCCTTCATTCTAACAAAATGGAACATACATTCGCAAGGAAAGCCGGCGGACCGTTTCCAGGCGTGTGCGCACGGGCCGGACGAACCGCCCTCGGCCGTCAGCGGGAGACCGCCCGCACCGTGGCCAGCGCCCGGTCCAGATCGTGATAGAGGGCGTTGCCGACCACCGTCAAATCGGCATGGCGGGCGGCCGCCTCCGCCTGTTCCGGGCCGGCGATGCCGCCCCCGTATGCCAGCCGGGACCGGACAAGCCGGTTTTTCACCCGCCTCACCAGGTCCATGTCCCCGTATGTGCCGCTGTATTCCAGATACACGTACGGCAGCTTCAGCAACTTGTCGGCCAGGTCGGCCATCGCCAGCACGTCGTTCGCATCGCCGGGCATATCCGCTTCCGCCACCCGTGCGGCCGTTGAATCGGGATTGAGGATGATGTAGGCGAGGACCGCCATGCGGTCCCACGGCATGAAAGGGCCGAACCGGCGAATCGCTTCCAGATGGTGGCCGATGATGAAATCGCGGTTGCGGGAATTGAGCACGAGCGGGATGAAGTAGCCGTCAAAGCCCGGCACCACCGCCTCCAGGCTGGACACTTCCAGCGCGACGGCGACGGGCCCGGCCCGCCGGATGCGCGCCAGCAGCTCCGCCGTGTTGGCCTGTGTGACGCCGCTCGAACCGCCCACGATGATGCCGTCCGTGCCCGAAGCCGCGATCTTCCGCAGCGCTTCATCCGTGACAGGGCGATCCGGGTCCAGCTTGAAGGCGTGCCGCCATCTTCCGGCGAAATCGGCGGAACCCGAATCCGGAACACCGGACGCGCTCCGTTGCGCCAGAACAGCCGGCGGGCGTCCGAACCCGCCAAGCCCGTCCGCAGCGGCGCCCGCCGGACCCGTTCCGCCTTCGTTGCCGGCCAAGTTTCTCCCGGCCGCAAAGCCGCTTTCCCGATCGTCCGGTGTCATGTCGCCCGCCCGATGGTTATCCGCTTTGTCCCGTTCCCGGAACCCGCCCGGTTGCCCGATGCCGCCGAAATCCGCGCCGTCCACGATCCGTCCCCCCGATGCCTTGTCCGTTCAATGTTCGTGCCCATCCATTCTAGCAAAAAGGGCGCATTTCGCTCAATGCAGCCCGTCTGCAAGCCCGCCCGAACAAAAAGAACACCCGGCTGCGGAACCTCGTTCCGCCGTACCGGGTGTCCGGTTGTGAATGCCAGTCAAGCCCGTTTGCCGCGCCACCGGGACTGCAATCAAACGGTGATTGGCCGATTGTTGGTCAAGCAGGTTCAGCAAACGCGCCAAGCCGCCTTCGCACGGGTTGCCGGGTCTTGACGCTGATTTGCTGTCGAATCCTGTAAAGATTCTGCGCTTTTTTTCGACAACGAAAAACGCCGCCTCCCGTTGTTGCGGGAAGCGGCGCTTGCATGCCATTGCGATATGGCGGCCCCGGGCAAGCCGGATTGCCGAATGCTCAGCCAAAGAGCATTTCCTGGATGGTGCCCAGTTGGCCGAACCAGTTCATGACGATGAGGAAATCGATGAGCAAAAACACCAACAGGCTGAGCGTGGCAAAGCCGAGGGCGAACTTGTTGCGCTTCTCTTCTTTGGCCAGTCTGACGATTCCCCAGAAAATGAGCACCGTAAAAGCGAACAGGAACAGATCGAAAAGATGGAAATTGGACGATTGTCCTGCCGCTTGTTCTGCCAGAAACATGTCCGTCTGAACCCCCTTGCGGTAAATGGCGGAGTGATGAGTGTCCGATTTCTCACATTGAATCGATTTTATCTTTATTTATGTTATCGTGCAAGGGGCCGGGATGCAAGTGTTCCGGCAGAAATTCACGAATCGTTCACGGAGCGCTGCGTTGCAGGACGGCAATATCCCCTTTCTGCTTCATCCGTTGGCGGTCCCGCTCCAGGATCGGTTTCAGGAACCGGCCGGTATGGGACGTTTTCACTTTGGCGACCTGCTCCGGCGTGCCGGTGGCCACCACCTTGCCGCCGCCGCTTCCGCCTTCCGGCCCGAGGTCGATCAGGTAATCGGCCGTCTTGATCACGTCCAGGTTATGCTCGATCACGAGCACCGTATCGCCGGCATCCACGAGCCGGTGCAAAATCCGCAACAGCCGGTCGATGTCGTCGGCATGCAGACCGGTGGTCGGCTCGTCCAGAATGTACAGCGTCCGGCCCGTGCTGCGGCGGTACAGTTCGGAAGCCAGCTTGACCCGCTGCGCTTCGCCGCCGGACATGGTGGTGGACGGCTGGCCGAGCTTCATGTAGCCGATGCCGACGTCCAGCATCGTCTGCAGCTTGCGGTGGATGCGCGGCACGTTGCGGAAAAAGTCGCAGGCGTCCTCGATCGTCATGTCCAGCACTTCGGCGATGTTTTTCCCTTTGTAGCGGACTTCCAGCGTTTCGCGGTTGTATCGCTGCCCTTTGCACACTTCACAAGGCACGTAGACGTCGGGCAGGAAATGCATCTCGATCTTGATGATGCCGTCGCCCCGGCACGCCTCGCATCGCCCGCCCTTGATGTTGAAGCTGAAACGGCCCTTTTTGTAACCGCGGATTTTCGCTTCGGGCAGGCTGGCGAACAGATCGCGGATGTCGTCAAACACGCCGGTGTACGTGGCCGGATTGGAACGGGGCGTTCGCCCGATCGGCGACTGGTCGATGTCCACCACCTTGTCGAGATGCTCCAGGCCGAGGATATCGTCGTGTTTGCCCGGCCGCGTCTTCGCCCGGTTCAGGTCGCGGGCCAGCCGCTTGTGCAGGATTTCGTTGACGAGCGTGCTCTTTCCGGAGCCGGATACGCCCGTCACGCAGGTGAACGTGCCGAGGGGAATCTTCACGTCGATGCCCTTCAGGTTGTTTTCACGGGCGCCCTTGACTTCCAGCCATTTGCCGTTCGGTTCGCGCCGCGCCTCCGGCAGCGGAATGAACTTCCTCCCGCTCAGGTATTGCCCGGTGAGCGAATCGGGATGGTCCATCACTTCCTGCGGGGTGCCCGACACGACCACCTGCCCGCCGTGGATGCCGGCGCCCGGCCCGATGTCGATGATGTGGTCGGCGGCCAGCATCGTGTCTTCGTCATGCTCCACGACGATCAGCGTGTTGCCGAGATCCCGCATTTGCAGCAGCGCTTCGATCAGTTTGCTGTTGTCCCGCTGGTGCAGCCCGATGCTCGGCTCGTCGAGCACGTACAGGACGCCCATCAGCTTGGAACCGATCTGGGTGGCCAGCCGGATGCGCTGGGCTTCCCCGCCGGACAGGGTGCCCGCTCCGCGGCTCAAGGTCAAATATTCCAATCCGACGTTGACGAGAAAGCTGAGCCGGTTGTGGATTTCCTTCAAAATGAGTCCGGCGATCGCCATCTCCTTTTCCGACAGGGACAGTTCCTTGAAAAAGCGTTGCGCGTCGCCGATGGACAAGTCCGTCACCTGGTCAATGCTCCGGCCGCCGACGGTCACCGCCAGCACTTCCGGTTTCAGCCGTTTGCCGCGGCACTTTTCGCACGGTTTCGTGCTCATGTACCCTTCGATGAATTCGCGGATGCCGTCGGAGGGCGTTTCCCGGTAGCGGCGCTCCAGGTTGCGCACGATCCCTTCGAAGGGAACGGTGGCGTCCCGCACGTGGCCGAAGTCGTTTTCGTAGCGGAAATGGATTTTCTCCCCGTTGCTGCCGTACAGCAAAATGTTCATCTGCTCTTCCGACAGTTCCCTGACGGGCACATCCGTCGGAATGCCGAAATGGCGGCACACCGCCATCAGAAACTGCGGATAGTAGGTGGACGTGCTGCCCGCCCACGGTTCGAAGGCGCCCTGTTCGATCGGTTTGTGCGGATCGACGATCAGGTCGGGGTCGATGATCATGTTGAAGCCGAGCCCGTCGCAATCCGGGCAGGCGCCGAACGGGCTGTTGAACGAAAACATGCGCGGCTCCAGTTCGTTCATGCTGAATCCGCAAACCGGGCAGGCGAGTTTGGCGCTGAACGTCAATTCTTCCTTCGCTTCCGGCAGATCGATGACGACGCGGCCGTCGGCCAGCTTGAGCGCCGTTTCCAGGGAGTCGGCGAGCCGGGTTTCGATGTCCGGTTTGACGACGATCCGGTCCACGACCACTTCGATCGAGTGCTTTTTGTTTTTCTCCAGTTCGATTGTCTCGGACAAATCCCGCATCTCGCCGTCAATCCGGACGCGAACGAACCCCTGCTTGCGGATGTCCGCCAGGAGCTTCGCATGCTCGCCCTTGCGCCCGGAGACGACCGGCGCCAAAATTTGCAGGCGGGTGCGTTCCGGCATCGCCATGATCCGGTCGACCATCTGGTCCACCGTTTGCGCCGTAATCTCGATGCCGTGAACCGGGCAGTGGGGTTTGCCGATGCGGGCATACAGCAGCCGCAAATAGTCGTAAATTTCCGTCACGGTGCCCACCGTGGAGCGCGGGTTGCGGCTGGTCGTCTTCTGGTCGATGCTGATGGCCGGGGACAATCCGTCGATGGAATCGACGTCCGGCTTGTTCATCTGGCCGAGAAATTGCCGGGCGTACGCCGAAAGCGACTCCACGTATCGCCGCTGGCCTTCCGCGTAGATGGTGTCAAAGGCCAAAGAGGACTTTCCGGATCCGGACAGGCCGGTCAACACGACCAACTTGTCCCGGGGAATGACCACGTCGATGTTTTTCAGATTGTGAACCCTGGCACCCTTGATTACGATGGAGTCTTGCGCCATCCTCGCCACACCTTTCTTCATCCGCGTACCTGCGTGCGATTGTTGCAACCATCCCGCGTCCCTTGCACGCATGCTGCGTCTTTGTCCGCAAGTTTCGTTTTTATGCCTGCCGTTCCAATCCCCGGCCTTACAGTTGCGCCTTCAACTCAAGCAACGCGTCGCGCAGCTCGGCAGCCCGCTCGAACTGCAGCGCCTTGGCCGCTTCCTTCATTTCCTGCTCCAGCCGTTCGATCACCTTCTGCAGTTCCTTCGGCGACAGCTTTTCCACGTTCTTGACGGCGACGTAATCCGCCTTCTCCTCTGCCACCTTGGTCGCCTCGATCAGGTCGGCCACCTTCTTGCGCACCGTCTGCGGCGTAATGCCGTGCTTCTCGTTGAACGCCGTCTGGATGCGGCGGCGCCGTTCCGTCTCCTTGATGGCGCGGTCCATCGATTCCGTAATCGTGTCCGCGTACATGATGACCGTACCGTCGGCGTTGCGCGCGGCACGGCCGATCGTCTGGATGAGCGACCGTTCGGAGCGGAGGAACCCTTCCTTGTCGGCATCGAGAATGGCGACGAGGGACACTTCAGGCAAGTCCAGCCCCTCCCTGAGCAGGTTGATGCCAACCAGCACGTGGAAGACGCCGAGGCGGAGGTCCCGCAGGATGGCCATCCGCTCGAGGGTTTTGATGTCCGAATGCAGGTAGCGCACCTTGATGCCGATTTCCTTCAGGTAGTCGGTCAAATCTTCCGCCATCTTCTTCGTCAGCGTGGTGACGAGCACCCGTTCGTCGCGGGCGATCCGCTCGTGGATCTCGCTGATCAGGTCGTCGATCTGGCCCTTCGTCGGGCGTACTTCGATGCGCGGATCGGTGAGCCCCGTCGGCCGGATGATCTGTTCGACCATTTCCGGGCAATGCTCCAGCTCGTACGGGCCCGGCGTCGCCGACACGAAAATGACCTGGTTGATTTTCTGCTCGAACTCTTCAAAACGGAGCGGCCGGTTGTCCAGCGCTGAAGGCAGGCGGAATCCGTGCTCCACCAGCACTTCCTTGCGGGAACGGTCCCCGTTGTACATCGCCCGCAGTTGGGGCAGCGTCACGTGGGACTCGTCAATGACGATCAGGAAGTCATCCGGGAAATAATCGAGCAACGTGTAGGGCGGCTCGCCGCGCTGGCGGAACGTCAGCGGCCCGGAATAGTTTTCGATGCCGGAGCAGAAGCCCATCTCGTGCATCATTTCGAGGTCGTACCGGGTGCGCTGCTCGAGGCGCTGCGCTTCCAGCAGCTTGCCCCGGGAACGGAGTTCGGCCAGCCGTTCCTCCAGCTCCTTCTCGATGTTGACCAGGGCGATCTTCATTTTTTCCTGGCGCGTGACGAAGTGGGAAGCCGGAAAAATGGCGACGTGTTCCCGTTCCCCGACGATTTCCCCGGTGAGCACGTCGATCTCGCAGATGCGGTCGATTTCGTCGCCGAACAGCTCCACGCGGATCGCCCGCTCCCCGCTTCCCGCCGGGAAAATTTCAATCACGTCGCCCCGCACGCGGAACGTGCCGCGGGTGAAGTTGATGTCGTTGCGCTGGTACTGGATGTCCACCAGCTTGTGCAAAATCTGGTTGCGCGGGCGTTCGCTGCCGACCCGCAAAGACAAAACAAGCTCCCCGTACTCCTCCGGCGAACCGAGCCCGTAAATGCACGAGACGCTCGCCACGATGATCACGTCCCGCCGTTCAAAAAGGGCGCTCGTCGCGGAGTGGCGCAGCTTGTCGATCTCATCATTGATGCTGGAATCTTTCTCGATATACGTGTCCGTCGACGGAATGTACGCTTCCGGTTGATAGTAGTCGTAATAGCTGACGAAATATTCCACCGCGTTGTTCGGGAAAAACTCCTTGAACTCGCTGTACAGTTGCGCCGCCAGCGTCTTGTTGTGGGCGATGACCAGCGTCGGCCGGTTCACCCTGGCGATGGTCTGGGCGATGGTGAACGTCTTGCCCGTTCCCGTGGCGCCGAGCAGGGTTTGGAACCGTTTGCCTTCGTTCAAGCCCTTCACCAACGCTTCGATCGCCTGCGGCTGGTCCCCTTGCGGCGAAAACTCCGACACCAGTTGAAATCCCTGTGACGGATTCCCCTTGCTCATCTCGGCAAAATACCCCCGCTTCGCGCGGTTCCGCGCCCAGTCGGACAACGAAACAGAATGTGTGTTCCCATCCATTATAGCGCAGGGGATGGGGGGATGCAAACGGAAGGCGAACAGCTTGTCAGGCGGTTTCCGCCCCTCCCGCCGGACTGTTGCTCCACCGTCCTCCGGCACAGGCGATCCCGGGGTGTTATCCCGTGGAGGATTGTACGATTTTTCATACAAAATGTCGCCGAGAACGCGATAAATTGAGCGTTTTGTACGAAAAATCATTCAAAATCAACCCCATCGGAGCGCAAGCACCCCCGTTTTGTATGAAATTTCATACAAAACGAAGGTTTTCAGTGTTGATTTCTGCGGTTTTGTATGAAAAAGCATACAAAACATGCCAAAAGGCTTCGAGTGGCACCCGATGGGAGCGAAACATACAATGCGTCCCTGCATACAGGTGAAACGTTCAAAACCGCAACAAAAAAGAGGGCAAACCGAAGTTCCGCCCTCTGGAATCTGCCGTTTTATTCCTTATCCTTCTCCGCAGCCGCATCTTCCACCGCATTCGTCGCGGCGTCACGCTTATGCTCGTCCTCCGGTGCCGCGCCGGTCGTGACCGATGGTCTGTTCCCGCCTGGTAAATCGTCCGGTGATGACGACTTCCCTGAACCGGTTGATTCCGCCGTGCCTGTCCAATCCGCGGAAGCGGTTGTATTCTCTGAATCGGCCGCGGACACCGATGCCGACGCATCGGTCACGCTCTCCGTCCCGACGGCGACCTCCGATGCCGTTCTTTCTTCCATGCCGGCCGTTTCCTCCATAACCGGATCCCCCGAAGCGGACGCGCTTTCCGGACCCGCCGCCGTTTCCGTGCCGGCCAAACCCGCCGAATCCGCGGCGCGTGCCGCTCCGGTCCCCGCCGCATACGCGAAATCGTCCAAAGGTTCCGTCCATTCCGACTCCGCGGGCGGCCGGTGGTTCTGCGTCCGGACGCGCAGCAGCTGCCACAAGGTCAGCGGGCGCCAGCGAATCGTATGCAGCACCCGGCCGTCGGGACAGAGCACCAAACCGAGCAAATGGTGCTCCCCGCTGTACAGCGGCCGTTGCACGAACCGGTTTTCCCCGTCCGTGCCGATCACTTCCAGCCGGCTGAACGCCGGATTGGAACGCAGGGCGGCGTGCAGCTTGTCCGGCGTATTGACGCGCATGCCGTTCGCCCTGACCACCGTTTCGCCGCGCAAGATGCCCATTTCCGCCGCGGGGCTCGGCACAAGCACATCCAGCACCTTGAGCCCGCGCCCGCGCCGGACGAATTCCGGGCTTCTGCGCCGCTCCGCGCGGTCGGCCAGTTGCTGCCACACTTCCGGCAGAAGAAGCGCCGCCGCGGCCGCCGCTGGCGACAGCACCGGCCAAAACCGGGCCGCCGCCGCAAACGCGCCAATCGCCAATCCCCACGCCGCGTATCGCAACGCCAGGCGTTTCGCCCGCCGCGCCGGCAACTCGGATACGCTCATATCCACAAAACCGGCCATCACCGGAAAGGCCAGCAGGGCAATTCCGTCCGTCCATGCGCCGTCGCCGAACACCATCGGCCAAGGCAGCCACGAAGCCCATCCGGCGCTTCCCGCCGCGCCGGCACCGGCGTCCGGCTGCGCCAGCAGCCACGCCAGCCACCAGGGCGACCCTGCGCCCGCTGCACCGGCCGGCCCGCCTTCGGCAGGAACGGTGAGCACCATGGGCATCAACCAAAGCGCATGCAGCTGATACGCGCCGATCGGCTTGCCCCGCTTGCCGCTCACATAAAGCGGCAACGCGCCGCGGGCGGCGGAGACGCGCACCAGCACCGCCTGGGCCAGCAACGTCAGCGCCGCGAGCATCCAGAGGGACGGCGGATCGATCGCGAGCAGCGAGTCCGCCAAAGGCAGGGCCGCTTCCGGCATGAAATCCCTTGCCGGTTCAACCGCCAGGCGGAGCGCACCGACGATGGCGGCCGCCGCCGGCAGGTTGGCGAACCGGAGGCGGAACGGCAAGAGCAGGAGCACGACCGCCCATGTCCAATACACCGCATCCGGCGTCAAATGCAAACCGAACAGGACGACCGCCAGGGAAACGGCCAAAGCCGCAGCCAGGCCCGCTCCGAACGCCCGCAGCCATTCCCCCGGCATCGAATGCAGCCGGACGGCAAACAGCTTCCGCTCCAATTCCGTCCGGCGCCGGCACAACAGAGCCAAAATGAGCCACGCCAGGCAAGAAAACGGGTTCAGCGCCGCCTTGAGCAGCGCTTCCCCCGCATGCAGCAACCAATGCGCCACAACGTCCATCTCATTGCTCTCCCTTGCCCAATTCCACGGATAGCGTCTGGATCGCCGCCTGCAATTGCAGATCGCTTTCCGGATCGACCAGTTTTTCGATCATCTTCAGCTCCAGCTGCTCGATGGTCGCTTCGTCCAACACTCCCGTTGCTTCAAGATTAACCTTTTGCTGGAACAGTTTCAATGCCTGTTCCGTCTGCTGACTGAAATATCCGTCGGTCCGGCCGGGCGCATAGCCGAGGGCTTTCAGCATGATTTGCAAGTTTTTCACCCCGTCGCCGACGTCGTCCCGCTTCCACACTTTCTCCCGGCTGATCTGGAACACGTGGACATAGTCAGGCAGTTCGACCTTCTTGTCCGGCTCCACCCCGACTTCGTTGATCCAGGTGCCGTCGGGCGTCAGCCATTTGGAGGTGGTGAGCTTCAAAATGCTGCCGTCGCCGAACAGATTGGAATACTGACTTTGCACGGTGCCTTTGCCGTAACTGTTCTCGCCGATGACGATGCCGCCGGCCGACTGCTGGACGGCCGCCGCGAGAATTTCCGAGGCGCTGGCGCTGCCTCCGTTGATCAACACCGCCATCGGGTAATCGCGGCCCGGCCCTTCGGACAGCAGCTCCTGCCGGTTGCCGTTGCGGTCTTCCGTTATGACGAGGGTCCTGCCTTCGGGCACCAGCTCGTAAAGAATGTGGGCGGCGCCCTCCAGATAGCCGCCGGGGTTGTTCCGCACGTCGATGATCAGCGCCTGCATCCCCTGGGCTTCCAGCTCCGTCAGCTGCTCGCGGAAACTGTCCACGGTGTTGATGGAAAACTGCCGGATTTCCATGTATCCGATCCGGTCGTCCAACATGCGGGAAAACACCGTTTCCAAGTCGATTTCGTCCCGCACAATGATCAGTTCCAGCGGTTTGTCCTGGCCTTCCCGCATGATTTGCAGAACGGCCTGGGACCCTTTCGGGCCGCGAATTTTCTGCACCGCTTCGGTCAGCGTCAAGCCGGAAAGGGATTCGCCGTTGACGCTCAGGATGATGTCCCGCGGACGAATGCCGGCCTTCTCGGCGGGCGATCCCTTGATGGGCGACACGACGACGACCCGGCCGTCCTCCAGGGACACTTCGGCGCCGATGCCCGTAAAGACGGAGTCGAGACCATGCTCGTATTCTTCGGCATCTCCTGCCGCGATGTACGCCGCATACGGGTCATCCAGCGCGGACAGCATCCCTTTGATCGACCCTTCGACGAGCAGTTCGCCGTCCACTTTCTCCAGGTATCGTTGCATGATCATTTGATAGGTCATATGCAGTTTGTCCACCGCTTCATCGGGCAGCCCACTAACAAAACCGGCGGACCGGGAATCGCCGCCCGCGGTTTTCTCGCGAACGGACGTCCACCAGTCCGCCAACGGTCCGGTCAACAGTACCGCCGAGGCAAACATGCCGGATAAAGCGGCGGCCAGGACGAGAATGATGACTGTCCGGCCGCGAAATTGCACAGTTCAAACACCACCTTGGGTCGCTTGCTGCTGTTGTCATGTCTTCTAGTATATGATCGGCTTATCTTTGTTAATACGTGTAATCCGGGATGCGGTTTCCGCCTTCCTTTCGGCTTCCCGTTCGGCATTCGAGGACATTCCGCGTGCGCTAGAGGTTCATCGGGTCCGTTTACTTCCCCGGGAACCGTCTCCGTCCTTCTTCCGATTATCCGTCATCTCTGGAAACTCAAGGTGTGCTTCATCGGGTCAACCGGCTCCGAATTGATCCGCACTTCGTAGTGCAGATGGTAGCCGGTGGCCGTGCCGGTTTTGCCGACGTCGCCGATGTGCTGGCCGGATTTCACCTCGTCGCCTTCCTTGACGCGGATTTTGTTCAGGTGGGCGTACAGCGTCCACTTGCCGTTGCCGTGATCGATCATGACGGCGTTGCCGTATCCGCCCCATGACTTCGCCGTGATGACGATGCCGGAACCGGCTGCGAGCACCTTCGTTCCTTTCGGCGCGCCGATGTCGGTGCCGGCGTGCAGTTTCTTCACCTTGTGGATGGGATGAATCCGGTAGCCGAAATTGGAGGTGATCGGGTAATCTCCGTCCAGCGGCCACAGAAACTTGCCGGAGTGCTCCACCAGCTTGGCCCGTTCCTTCACCAGCTCCGACTTCAGTTTCATCGCCTCGATGAGGGCCCGTTCCTCTTCTTCGGTAATTTCCTCGAGATGTTCCCGGCGCTGGTTCAGTTCCGCGATGCGGACTTCCTTTTCCTTCTCCTTCTCTTCCAGGCTCTGCTTCTCGGCCAGCAACACGTCGTAGGCTTCTTCCAGTCTGGCCAGATCCATTTCGATTTGCGCCTTGCTGGCTTCAATCAGTTCCTTGTCGCGGATGTTGTCTTCGAGAATTTGCCGGTCCTGCTCCACAATCAACGACAGCGAACGGAACCGGTCCAGAAAGTCGGTGAAACTGGTCGAACTGAGCAGCACGTCCAGATAGGACACCGCTCCGTTCGTATACATCAGACGAACGCGGGCGCGCAAAAGTTCATCGCGGGCCTGCACCCGGTCGATGGCCTCGTCCAACGCTTGCGCCGTGCGCCGCAAATTGTCTTCGGTTGCGGCGATCTCCTGCTCTTTCTCGCTGATGAGGATCAGCTTCTCCTCGATTTGCTTGCTGAGCTCCCGGATCTCTTTCTCCAGCTCTTTTTCTTCTTTGTCGATCAGCTTGATTTCTTTTTGTGCGTTTTTCTTGTTCGCTTCAGACTGGGCGATTTTCCGCTCGGCTTCCTTGATTTTTCGGTTGATTTCTTCCAGAGAGGTGGCAGCGTTTGCCGCCGGCTGGGGAAATACGAAAACAACAAGCGCTGCGATGATCAAAAGCGGCAACAGAGTCTTGCGCAAGTGAATCTTCCCTCCCATGAAAAAAATGCTGCAAGCTTTGCGGCTTGTCCGGAATCGGGGCTTGTCCGCCCCGGGGTCCGCATTCCGCCACAACCCCCGTCGGTGAAAAAGAAACGGCTTCTCGCGAAACCGCCAACCGTCAAACCCGCAAAAACTTCCGGACGGACAGCGTGCTGCCGAGCACGCCGATCGCGAGACCGATGCCCATGAGCACCAGGGACAATTTCGGCATGATTTCTTCCGCCGGAATCATCCGGATCATCATGATCCCGAACGTCAGCTGGCTGTTTTTGACCAGCTCCCAGTATCCGAACCAGATGACGATGACCGGGATGAGCGATCCGATCAGGCCGAGAATGGCGCCTTCCACGAAAAACGGCCAGCGGATGAAGCTGTTGGTCGCTCCGACCAATTTCATGATGCCGATTTCGCGGCGGCGGGCGACGATGGTCAGTTTGATCGTGTTGGAGATGAGGAACATGCTGGTCAGGGCAAGTCCCGCCACGAGCAACAGGATGACTTTTTCAATGATTTCGGTGATGCGGAACAGCGTTTCGACGGTGTTTTTGCCGTAATCCACCTTGTCGATCAGCGGCACCGAATACCGGCTGTTGAGGGCCTCGATCTTCTCCGCGGCCACGCCGATCTGGCGGGGTTCGTGCACTTCGACGGTGAAGGAATCCGGCAACGGATTGTCCTCCTCGAACCCGTCCAGGATTTTGTCGGCGTCTTTGCCGAGGCTTTGCCGCATCAGTTCCAGGCCTTCTTCTTTCGAAACGAACCGGACGAGGCGCACCTCTTCCAGGCTGCCGATCGCCTGGTGCAGCGCCGCGATCTGTTCCTCCGTCGTGTCGAGGCTCAGATAGGCGCGGATTTCCACCTGGTTTTCAACTTCCCGCGTCCAGTCGCTCAGGTTCATCCCGAGCAACAGAAACACGCCGAGGATGAAAAGGGAAATGGCAATCGACGACGCCGAAGCAAAGCTCATCCAGCCGTTGCGCAGGACGCTTTTGCCGCCTTCGCGGAAGTGGCGGCCGAGGGTACTAATCTTCATATCCGTACTCCCCTCTCACTTCGTCCCGGGCAATGACGCCTTTCTCGATGGCGATGACCCGTTTGCGCATCGTGTTGACGATTTCCCTGTTGTGGGTGGCCATCACGATCGTGGTTCCGCGCTCATGGATTTGTTCCAGAAGGTTCATGATTTCCCATGACGTATCCGGATCGAGGTTGCCCGTCGGCTCGTCGGCGATGATGACCGCCGGATTGTTGACGATGGCCCGGGCGATTGCCACCCGCTGCTGTTCGCCGCCGGACATTTGGCTCGGCAACGCGTTCATTCGGTCCTTCAGGCCGACCAATTCCAGCACTTCGGCGGTGCGCCGCTTGATCGTTTTCTTGGACGCCTCGATCACTTCCATGGCGAAAGCGACGTTTTCCGCCGCCGTCAACCGGGGAAGCAGCCGGTAGTCCTGGAACACCACGCCGATGTTGCGGCGCAAATACGGAATTTTCCGTTGGCGGAGCTTCTCCAGGTTGAAGCCGTTGACGTAAAGGTTGCCTTTGGTCGGCTTTTCCTCCCGGTAGATCAATTTCATGAACGTCGATTTTCCCGCTCCCGAGGGACCGACGATATATACAAACTCATTTCGGTTGATGGTCACGGTTATGCCGCGCAGTGCAGCGGTGCCGTCCGGATACGTTTTCCAGACGTCCTGCATCTCGATCACTCTATCACGTCCCTGTGCAAGGATAGCTCTTATATATTCGACGCCCGGGTTCAAAATCCTCCAATGACTTTGACAAAACGCCCTCGTTCATCATTGCCCGGGAAATATCCCCATCAATCTCCCGCGTTTTTCGTGCGGATTTTCCTTCCTTCTTTTACATACTCGCATGGCGGCCTGAAGTTTCTCGACATCCGGCATTTTTTGTGTCAGAAAGACGACGCGGCGGACGCAACCCGGGGACTCACAAAAGAAATATGGCAGTTGCCCGCACGCCATTCCGGGAAAAGAAAGAGAGCCACGCGTTTCCGCACAACCGATCCCCCCCGCCAAACATGCAAAAAGGCTGCCGCAGGGCAAACGCCCCGCCGGCAGCCTTGATTGCGATCATGAAGTTGTGAACCGTCATTCTTCCGTTTGCCGGCTTGCCCTTGCCGGTCTGACGCCGACCCGGCTTGAGCCGCCGCCCGGCCAACCCGCCGTTCAGCGCAGGCCGTCCCGTTCCGCGAACTTGTCCGCCCATTCCCGGGATGCCGCCAGGGCGGCTTCCGCCCGTTCAATGGCGCCCGCCACCTGTCCTGCAGCCGTGCCGCCGTACACGTTGCGCGCGTTGACGACGTGTTCGGGTTGCAACGTTTCGTAAATGTCCGCTTCAAAAAGATCGGAAAACGCCTTGTACGTCTCAAGCGGCAAATCGAGCAAAAACACGCCGTTCTGAATGCAGTGGAGCACCAGCTTGCCGATGACCTCGTGGGCCTGGCGGAACGGCATCCCCTTGTTCACCAGATAGTCCGCAATGTCGGTGGCATTGGAGAAATCTTGCCGCACCGCCTGGCGCATGCGCTCCCGATTCACCTTCATCGTCGCGATCATCGGCGCCATCAGGCGGAGCGCTCCGTCCAGGGTGCGCACCGTGTCGAACATGCCTTCCTTGTCTTCCTGCATGTCCTTGTTGTAGGCGAGGGGAAGCGATTTGAGCACGGTCAGGAGGCCCATCAGGTGGCCGTACACTCGCCCCGTCTTCCCGCGCACCAGCTCGGGCACATCCGGATTTTTCTTCTGGGGCATGATGCTGCTGCCGGTGCAGAAGGCGTCATCCAGCTCGACAAAGTTGAACTCCGTGCTGGACCACAGCACCAGCTCTTCGCAAAGCCGGGACAGATGCATCATGATGATGGACGCGCCGGCCAAAAACTCCAGAATGAAATCCCGGTCGCTGACCGCGTCCAGGCTGTTGTCGTAAATCCGGTCGAAGCCCAGTTCGCGGGCCACGAACTCCCGGTCGATGGGGAACGTCGTGCCGGCCAATGCGCCGGCGCCGAGAGGCAGCGTGTTGATCCGCTTGTAGCTGTCCTGCAGCCGCTCGATGTCCCGCTGGAACATGGACACATAGGCCATCAGGTGGTGGGCCAGCAAAATCGGCTGCGCCCGCTGCAGGTGCGTGTAACCCGGCAAAATCGTGTCCAGGTTGGCTTTCGCCTGGCCGATCAGCGACTCCTGCACATCCGCCAGCAGATCGACGAAACGCACGACCCACTTGCGCAGGTACAGGTGCATGTCCGTCGCCACCTGGTCGTTGCGGCTGCGGCCGGTGTGCAACTTGCCGCCGACGGGACCGATCTCCTCGATCAGCTGCCGCTCGACATTCATGTGGATGTCTTCGTCGGAGATGGAAAAATCCGCTTCCCCCCGGCGGATACGGGCGAGTACCACATGCAATCCGTCGGCGATCTTCTCCGCGTCTTCCCGCGGGATGATGCCGCACTTGGCCAGCATGGCCACGTGGGCCAGGCTTCCGCGGATGTCTTCCTCATACAGTTCCTTGTCAAAGGTGATGGACGCCGTGTAGGCTTCCACCAACTGATCGGTCGGTTTCGTGAACCGGCCGCCCCACAGCTTCGACACGTGCATTCTCCCTTTCCTTCAGCTTCGCTCGCGGCATCGCACGGGCTTTGCCGCCATACACGGCGTACTCCCGGCCGCGCGCCTCAATTGCCCTTCAAATCCATCACGCCGGCCGCCGCTTTCAATCGCAGCGCGTTCAGGCGGATGAACCCGGTGGCGTCCTTCTGGTCGTAGGCATGGGTCGGATCCGCTTCCATCGTGGCGATGTTTTCGTTGTACAGGCTGACCGGGCTTTTCACCCCGGCGCCGATCACGTTGCCTTTGTACAGCTTCAGCCGCACCGTGCCCGTCACGTTCTTCTGGCTTTCCGTCACGAGCGCCTGGATGGCCAGCCGTTCCGGCGAATACCAGAAGCCGTTGTACACGAGGGACGCGTATTTCGGGATGAGCGAATCCCTCAGGTGCATCACTTCGCGGTCCATCGTGAGGGATTCCATTTTGCGGTGAGCGGTGAAAAGGATCGTGCCGCCCGGCGTCTCGTACACGCCCCTGCTCTTCATGCCGACGAACCGGTTTTCCACCATGTCCACCCGGCCGATGCCGTGTTTGCCGCCCAGTTCGTTCAGTTTGTCCATCACGCCGAGGGGATCGAGTTTTTCGCCGTTGATGGCGACGCAATTGCCTTTTTCAAATTCGAGTTCCACGTATTCCGGCTCGTCCGGCGCCCGCTCCGGCGACACGGACAACACGTACATGTCCTCGTTGGACGCGGCCGACGCATCGAACCACGGGTCCTCCAGCATGCCGCTTTCAAAGCTGATGTGCAGCAGGTTGCGGTCCGTCGAATACGGTTTGGCCGCCGTCGCCTTCACCGGGATGCCGCGGGATTCGGCGTAGGCGATCATTTCCGCCCGGCCCGGGAATTGCTCGCGGAACTCATCCAGCCGCCACGGCGCGATCACTTCCAGTTCGGGCGCCAGCGCCGCCGTCGTCAGCTCGAAACGGACCTGGTCGTTTCCTTTGCCCGTGGCGCCGTGGGCAATGGCGAACGCCCCTTCGGCGCGGGCGATTTCCACCATCCGCTTGGCGATGAGCGGCCGCGCGATGCTGGTGCCGAGCAGGTATTGCCCTTCATACAGCGCCCCGGCCTGGAACATCGGGAAAATGAAATCCCGCGCGAACTCCAGCCGGAGGTCGTCAATGTACACGTTGGAGGCGCCGGTTTTCAGCGCTTTTTCCTCCAGGCCGTCGAGCTCGTCCTTCTGCCCGATGTCCGCCGTGAAGGTAATGATGTCTGCGTCGTACGTTTCCTTCAGCCAAGCCAGAATGACCGACGTGTCCAGGCCTCCCGAATAGGCCAGCACGATTTTTTTCTTCGACATGCGTGAATCCCCTCTCTTTCATCGGCCAAACCCGGTCGTACGCGGGCATTCGCGGGCGCCGCGGTTCGGCCGGTTTTATTGGCAACCCATACGGTGCCGGTTGTCCTCGGTTGGGTGTTGCGAATCCGGTGCGTTCTCCCGCCCGTTTTTCGCTAAACCCGGTTTCAAACAGGCTGCATTTTTGCAGGGTAACTGTCGTTTTTCGGACTTCGGGGACGGACACGCACTCAGTCCTGCATGACCGCCGCCATGATCGCTTTTTGCGCATGCAGCCGGTTTTCCGCCTGATCGTAGATGATCGAATGGTCGCCGTCGATGACGCCTTCGCTCACTTCTTCCCCGCGGTGCGCTGGCAGGCAGTGCATGAACAGGTAGTCTTTCTTCGCGTACTTCACCAAATCTTCGTTGACCTGGTAGTTGCGGAAGGCGATTTCCCGTTCCTTCTGTTCCGCCTCCATGCCCATGGACGCCCATACGTCCGTGTACACGACGTCGGCATCCGCGATCGCTTCCTTCGGATCCTCGGTGATCGTCAGGGAGCCGCCGCGTTTTTCGATGTTTTGGCTCGTCAGCTTGATTACTTCTTCGTCGGGTCCGTATCCTTTCGGTGAAGCGACGGCGATGTGGACCCCCAGCTTGGACGCGCCGATCATGAGCGAATGGGCCATGTTGTTGCCGTCGCCGATGTAGGCGAGCTTGATGCCGGTCAGGCGCCCCTTGTGCTCCAGAATCGTCATGTAGTCGCACAGCGCCTGGCACGGATGGTACAGGTCCGTCAGCGCGTTGATGACCGGCACCGTCGCGCCGCGGGCCAGTTCCACCACGTTGCGGTGGGCGAAGGTGCGGATCATGATGCCGTCCACGTAGCGGGACAACGTCTTCGCGGTGTCCCAGATCGTTTCGCCGCGGCCGAGCTGCAGGTCGTTGCGGCTCAGGAACAGCGCGTATCCCCCGAGCTGGTACATGCCGACTTCGAAGGACACCCGCGTGCGGGTGGACGACTTTTCGAAAATCATGCCGAGGGTTTTCCCTTTCAGCGGTTGAAAAGGTTTCCCTTCCTTCTGCAGCTTTTTCAGTTCAAACGCCAGGTCGATCAACGCCCGGATTTCTTCCGGCGTATAATCCACCAGCGACAGGAAGTCGCGGCCTTTCATCGATTGGATCCGTTCGTTTTGCAACAAAGCGTTCATGTTTTCGTCTCCCTCCCGGCTCTCAGCTCGTTTGCAGCGCGTCGGCGGTCCGTTCCGCATGGCGGTTGAGCACGGCCGTCACCATGCTGATGCCCGTATCCAGTTCCGTTTCGGTGACCAGAAGGTTCGGCAAAAACCGCACGACGTTCGGTCCGGCGCTGACGGCCAGCAGCCCTTCCTCGCGCAGTTCCGCCAGGATGTCGGCGACGGGTCCGGCGCATTCGATGCCGATGAGCAGCCCGAGGCCGCGAATTTCCTTCACAAAAGGATTGTCCGCCAGCTCTTCCTCCAGCCGGCGCATCGCCCGCTCCCCGAGCACGCCGGCCCTCTCCGGCAGATTTTGCTCCAGCATGAGTTCCAGCGTGGCGATGGCCGCGGCGCTGGAAACCGGGTTGCCGCCGAAGGTGGATGCATGGGATCCGGGACCGAAGGCGCTGATCAGCTTGCCTTTGCCGAGCATCACGCCCATCGGCAGGCCGGAGGCGATGCCTTTGGCCAGGGTGATGATGTCCGGCTCCACGTCGTATTGCTGATACGCAAACAGCGTGCCCGTGCGGCCGATGCCGGTCTGGACTTCGTCGGCGATGAACAGCAGGTTCCGTTTCTCGCACAGGCGCGCCACTTCGCGGACGAACAGGGGATCGGCGGGAATGACGCCGCCTTCTCCCTGCACGAACTCCAGCATGATGGCACAGGTGCGGTCGTTGACGTACGATTCGAGGTTTTCCGCATCATTGTAGGGCGCATAGACGAAGCCGGCCGGCAGCGGATCGAAGCCGTCCTTCACCTTGTCCTGGCCCGTCGCCGTCAGCGTGGCCAGCGTGCGGCCGTGGAACGACTGTTTGAAGGTGATGATTTCGTGGCAGCCGTTGCCGAGCACCTTGCGATGGAACCGGCGGGCCAGCTTGATGGCCGCTTCGTTCGCCTCCGCCCCGCTGTTGCAGAAGAAGGCGGCGTCAAAGCAGCTGTTTTCCGTCAGAATGCGGGCCAGTTTCTGCTGCTGCTCCGTGTGGAACAGGTTGGACACGTGCCACAGCTCATCCAGCTGGCGGACGACGGCGTCCTTCACCGCATCCGGCACGTGGCCGAGGTTGTTGACCGCCAGCCCGCTGGCAAAGTCCAGGTATTCTTTGCCCTTGTCGTCCCAGACCCGGCTGCCTTTGCCCTTCACCAGCGTGACGGGAAACCGGGCATAGGTGGGGAACAGGGCGTCCTTTTTCTCCAGTTGGCTCATGGGCGAGCCCTCCTTTGTGGAACTCCTTTGTGGAATTGAAAACGGCGGATGCGCCGCTGGCCGGATTCATGCCGGATCGTTGCGGCATTTCGGCTGCTTGCCGGGTCCGCGCCGGATCGCTGCGACCGTTGCAACGATGGGGGACGCTTTCCGGCAACCGTCCGGCAGTTGCGGTGCTTTCCGCTTTCCATTCGGTATCTTCAGCGTTTGTTGCGTGCGAAGTCGGCCGTTCGGCACGATTCACGCGCCGATGATGCGATCTTCGCACGCTGCCCGGCCGGCCGGGATGCCCGAATCACGGCACGACCCGCGTGCCGACCGTCCGGTCGCCGTCGGCGATGCGGCTGAGCACGCCGGGCATCGACCCGTCGCAAATGACGACTTCCCCGACGCCTCCGGAAAGGCTGCCGATGGCTGCCTTCACCTTCGGAATCATGCCGCCGTAAATCTCGCCGCTTGCAATCATCGCTTCGATCTCGGCCACGGACGCCACGGGCATGAGCCGCTTCTCTCCGTTCTCCGTCCGCAGGATGCCGGGCACGTCTGTCACCACGATCAGCTGCTCCGCTCCGAGGGCCGCGGCCACGGCGCCCGCCGCCGTGTCGGCGTTGATGTTGTAGGTTTGGCCGTCCGGCCCGAGGCCGAGGGGCGCCACCACCGGCATGAAGCCCGCGTCGGCCGCCGCGCGGATGAGCCGCGGGTCCACTTCGGTGATTTCACCGACGTATCCGAGCCGGCCGCCGTCGGCTTGCCGCACCCGGATCGTGCCGCCGTCGACGCCGGAGAATCCGGCGGCCTTGCCGCCGCTTTGTGCGATCCGCCGGACGATTTCCTTGTTGATGCTGCCGCCGAGCACCATTTCCACAACGGCCAGCACGTCGGGCGTCGTCACCCGCAGGCCGTCCACGAACCGCGATTCGATGCCGAGCTTCTCCAGCATGGCGTTGATCGCCGGCCCGCCGCCGTGCACGATGACGGGGACGGTGCCGCGCTCCGCAAGCCGGTTCATGTCCCGGAAAAACGAATCGGGAAGCTGGGCCAGCGTGCTGCCGCCGCACTTGATGACCAGATTGGCCGGTTTGGCATTCATCCCGCGGCGTTCCGTTCGTCCGAATTCCGCTTGATTCGCTTCGCTCATGGCGCCCACCTCACGTCCGGTACGCGGCGTTGATGCGCACGTATTCATAGGTGAGATCGCAGCCCCAGGCGACGGCCTCGCCGTCCCCCATGTGCAGGTCGATCTCGTACACGTGTTCATCGCCTTTCAGGTAGGCGAGCGCCGCGTCCTCGTCAAAACGCACCGGTTGCGACATGCGCAGCGTCTCGATCGGCCCGACGCGGATGTCCACCGTGTTCGTGTTGACCGGCACGCCGGATCGCCCGACGGCGGCGATGATGCGGCCCCAGTTGGCGTCGGCTCCGAAGGCGGCCGACTTCACCAGGCTCGAGCCGATGACCGTCTTGGCGATGGCCCGGGCTGCTTCCCGGGAGGCGGCGCCCTTCACCCGCACCTCGATCAGCTTCGTGGCGCCTTCCCCGTCGCGGGCGATCGCCTTGGCCAGTTCCCGGGCCACATGCAGGAAACCCGCGCGGAACGCCGGCCAATCGGGATGGCTTCCCGTGAGCGGCTCATTGTCCGCCAGGCCGCTGGCCATCACGACCACCATGTCGTTCGTGCTCGTGTCGCCGTCCACCGTGATCATGTTGAACGTTTCATCCGTCGCTTCGCGCAGCAGTTGCTGCAGTTCGTCTTGCCCGATGCGGGCGTCGGTGGTGATGAAGCCGAGCATCGTGGCCATGTTCGGATGGATCATGCCGGATCCTTTGGCCGCGCCGGCGACGTGCACCGTTTTTCCATCCACGGTGAGCCGCACCGCCGCCGTTTTCTTCACCAGGTCCGTCGTCAAAATCGCCTGGCAGAAATCGTCGCCGCCGTCCTCCGACACGCGCTCCGGCAACCGGCCGATGCCCGCGTTCACCTTGTCCATCGGCAGCAGTTCGCCGATGACGCCGGTGGACGTCACGCCGACCAGATGCGGCGCCAAGCCGAAGGCTGCCGCCGCCGCATCCCGCATCGCCCGGGCGTCCTTCATGCCCTGCTCGCCGGTGCAGGCGTTGGCGTTGCCGCTGTTCACCAGCATCACCTGAAGTTTTCCCTCCGCGGCGATGCTTTCTTCCGTTACGTACAGGGGGGCCGCCCTGAATTGGTTCGTCGTGTAGACAGCCGCCGCCGTCGCCGGCACGTCGCAAACGATCGCACCCAAGTCGTGGCGTTCCGCCTTCTTCAGCCCGCAATGCAGGCCGCCCGCGCGAAAGCCTTTGGGTGTGGTGACCGTGCCGTCTTCCACGATGTCAAAACTTCCGGGTTTCTCCGTCACCTGATTGTCCTGCGCCATCCCTTGCATCCCATCTTTCTCCGCATACTTTGGTCCGCATCATGCCAAATAAAGCCGAATCGCCAGCCGGTCGCGGCTTGCCCCCGGAATCCGGGAGCCGTTCATCCGCCATACGGACCGCCTGGTCGAAACATTCATTCGATCACGATTCGCTCAAGGATAGACCGGCGCCAGGCGAAGGCCCAGCGTTTCGTCCCAGCCCATCATCAAATTCATGTTTTGCACGGCTTGCCCGGCCGCGCCTTTCACGAGATTGTCCGTCGCCGAAAGGATCGTCACCCGGCCCGTCCGGGCATCCACGGAAAATCCGATGTCGCAGTAGTTGGAACCCCAGACTTCCTTCGTTGCCGGCCAGCTGCCTTTGTTCCGGATGCGCACGAAGGACCTTCCTTCATAGTACTGCCGGTAAAGCTCGATCCACTGCTCCTCGTCGCGGGATGCCTGCTCCGTCATGGAGGCGTACGACGTGGCCAAAATTCCCCGCGTCATCGGCACCAGGTGAGGCGTGAAGGTAATCGTCACCGGCCGCCCGGCCACCCGCGACAGCGTCTGCTCCACTTCCGGCACGTGCTGGTGGCGGTTCACCTTGTATGCCTTCAGGTTTTCGTTCGCTTCGGAATAATGGACGTTCAGGGCCAGCCCGCGGCCTGCTCCGGACACGCCGGATTTCGCGTCGACGATGATCGTGCCGGGATCGATCCAGCCCGCCGCCACCGCCGGCACGAGACCGAGCAGCATGGTGGTCGAATAACAGCCCGGATTGCTGATGAGGCGCGCCCCCTGCACTTCATGGCCGAACACTTCCGCCAGGCCGTACACCGCTTCTTCCAGCAGCGCCGCGTCGGCGGGCTTGTGTTTGTACCACTGTTCGTACACCGCGCCGTCCTTGATCCGGAAATCGCCGGACAGGTCGATCACCTTCAGGCCGGCTTCCAGCAGGCGGGGTATGAGGGCCGAACTGACGCCGTGGGGCGTCGCCGTGAACACCAGATCCGCCTTCTCCGCGATGGCGGCGGGATCGATGCCTTCCAGGCGATAGGTCACAATTTCTTGCAAATGCGGGTACCCGTCAGCAAACAACGCTCCTTCCTGGGAAGAAGAAATGACGGAAACGAGCTCCACCCGCGGATGGGTCAGCAAAAGCCGGATCAATTCCACACCGCCGTAACCGGTCGAGCCGATCACGGCCACTTTCAAGGTTGCGCCATTGTCTGCCATGGCAGTCTCTCCCCCGGAATACCGTTATCCCATGTTTGAAAACGGGTCGCCCCGTCAATAATGAAACATTATACATTCGACGGTATAAAAATTCAATTCAAATGTTTGCGCATCCATGTAAGCCTTTTGCAACGCCGCATGTGTGCGGTTGCATGGCGATTCCGTCCGTTCGGCGGTTTCCGCCGCCGTCCCGCGGCGCCCTCCGGCCGACCGCACGCGCGCGGTCCCGGCGCGCCGCTCTGCGGGTCACACGCCCATCATTATAGCGCATTTTTCCATCCTGCAAAACAAAAAAACACGGCACGATTCGACCGCCAAGGTTCGACAAAAACGCGCGGGAACACCGGAGAAAACCGCCCGGTCCGGCCGGCCCGCAACCGGCCGATACCCGCACGGGTTCATGCCGGCTGCGGCGGATGAACTCCCGTCCCAAGCGAAAAAAGCCGCCCGCAGCGCCACGGCGCCGCGAAACGGCTATGGAGATCATGCTTTTTGCTCGTTTTGCCGGATTTGCATCCGCAGGAACGCGTCGATGAAGGCGTCGATCTCGCCGTCCATCACCGCGCCGACGTTGCCCGTTTCCACCTGGGTGCGGTGGTCCTTCACCATGCTGTACGGGTGGAACACGTAGGAGCGGATCTGGTTGCCCCAGGCGATGTCCGTCTGCTCGCCGCGGATTTCCGCCAGCTCCTTGCGCTGTTCCTCCAGCTTGCGCTCATACAGCTTCGAACGGAGCATCGTCATCGCCCGCTCGCGGTTCTGGATTTGCGACCGTTCCGATTGGCATGCGACGACGATGCCGGTCGGGATGTGGGTGATGCGCACCGCCGACTCCGTCTTGTTGACGTGCTGGCCGCCGGCGCCGCTGGACCGGTACGTGTCGATGCGCAGATCCTCCGGACGGATTTCGATGTCGCCGACGTCCTCCTCGATTTCCGGCACGACGTCGCAGGACACGAAGGACGTATGCCGCCGCCCCGACGCGTCAAAAGGCGAAATGCGCACCAGCCGGTGCACCCCTTTCTCCGCCTTCAGATAGCCGTAGGCGTTGTGCCCCTTGATGGACAGCGTGACGCTCTTGATGCCGGCTTCATCGCCGGGCAGGTAGTCCAGCACTTCCACCTTGAACCCTTTGTTCTCGGCCCACCGCCTGTACATGCGGAGCAGCATTTCCGCCCAGTCCTGGCTCTCGGTGCCGCCCGCGCCGGGATGCAGCTCGAGGATGGCGTTGAACTTGTCGTAGGGCTGGTTCAGCAGCAACTCCAGTTCAAACCCGGACAGTTTCTGGAGGAATGCCCGCATGCTTTCTTCCACTTCGGCAAAAAGGCCGTCGTCTTTCTCCTCCTCGGCCAGCTCCAGCATGACCGTCAGGTCCTCGTACTCCTTCTCGAGGCTTTCAAAGCCTTCCACGACGCCCTTGACCGCGTTCAGCTCACCGATCAGCTTCTGCGCCTTCGTGTTGTCGTCCCAGAAGTCCGGGGCCGTCATTTTGTACTCGTAATCTGCTATCAGTTCCTTTTTGACATCTAAGTCAAAGAGACCCCCTGAGGGCCAGGATTCGTTTCGCCGCATCGCGAAACTCGGCACGCACTTCCATATCCAACATCGATGCTTCACCTCGAATCAAAATTGAAAAAGCCCATGCAACCTTCCGTCACCGGCGGATGATGCCGCGGACGTTGCAACGAATGAACCGGCTGATCCTGCAGAACAGGCAACGGCGTATATTTTAGGCGATTTCTCACCCAAAATCCAGACCAACCGCCTGCCAGCGGCCAACTTTGGGCGAAAAACCGGCCAAAACCGGCCGTCGCCATGCACAAACGGCCCGGTTCATCATACACCGGATCGGCATCAAGGGTTCATGCACGTCGCTTGGCTGATCCGGCCGCCGGCGCCGCGCACGGCGCCCCGGTCACCGGCCCGCCGTCACGCGTTCGCCCCGTGGCAATGCTTGTATTTCTTGCCGCTGCCGCACGGACACGGGTCGTTGCGTCCGACTTTCTCTTCGGCACGGACCGGCTGGCGCTTCTTCGGCTTGCCCTGCTCCGACGGATCCACCGCCTGGCCTTCCGCCACCGCCTGCCGCTGCAGATTGCTGCGCACTTGCGCTTTCATGATGTAGGTGGCCACTTCTTCCTTGATCGACTCGATCATTTCCTGGAACATTTCGTAGCCTTCAAACTGGTACTCCCGGAGCGGATCGGTGCCGCCGTACGCCCGCAGGTGGATGCCCTGGCGGAGTTGGTCCATCGCGTCGATGTGGTCCATCCACTTGCTGTCCACGGCGCGCAGGGTGACGACCTTCTCGAACTCGCGCATGAGTTCGCCGAGCTCCTGCTCCCGCTCTTCGTACTTCGTCCGCACCGCCTGCTTGATCGTTTCGATGATCTCTTCCTTTTCCTTGCCCCACAGGTCGTCGGCGGTCAGCTGGCCTTCATGAAGGAACGTGCGGTTGCCGTGGTCGATGATCGCCTGCAAGTCCCATTCCTCGGGCACGTCGCTCTGGCAGTGGGTTTCCACCAGGCGGGTGATGACGTCGTCGATCATGCCGAGCACGATGTCCTTGATGTTTTCCGACTCCAGCACTTCCCGCCGCTGCTTGTAGATGACGGTCCGCTGCTGGTTCATGACGTCATCGTACTGGAGCACGACTTTCCGCACGTCGAAGTTGTTGCCTTCCACCCGTTTCTGGGCGGATTCGATGGCGCGGGTAATCATTTTGCTCTCGATGGGCACGTCTTCCTGGAAGCCGAACCGCTCCATCATGCCCATCAGGTTTTCGCCGCCGAAGCGGCGCATCAGCTCGTCTTCCAGCGACAGGTAAAACTGCGAGGAGCCGGGATCGCCCTGGCGGCCGGCGCGGCCGCGCAGCTGGTTGTCAATGCGCCGGGATTCATGCCGCTCCGTGCCGATGATGTGCAGCCCGCCGAGTTCGGCCACGCCTTCTCCGAGGATGATGTCCGTCCCCCGGCCGGCCATGTTGGTGGCGATGGTGACCGCGCCCTTCTGCCCGGCCAGCGCCACGATCGCCGCTTCCTCGGCGTGGTGCTTCGCGTTCAGCACGTTGTGGGGAATGCCCCGCTTTTTCAACATGTCGCTCAGCCGCTCGGAGTTCTCGATGGACGTGGTGCCCACGAGCACCGGCTGGCCCGTTTCGTGCCGGCGGATGATTTCCTCCACCACGGCACGGTATTTGCTTGCTTCCGTTTTGTACACGACGTCGGGCATGTCGACGCGGATCATCGGTTTGTTCGTCGGCACCACGATGACGTCGAGGCCGTAAATCTTTTTGAACTCTTCCTCTTCCGTCTTCGCCGTGCCGGTCATGCCCGCCAGCTTCTGATACATCCGGAAATAGTTCTGGAACGTGATCGTCGCCAGCGTCATGCTTTCGTTCTGCACCTTCAGGTTTTCCTTCGCCTCGATGGCCTGGTGCAGCCCGTCGCTGTAACGGCGTCCGGTCATGAGCCGGCCGGTGAATTCGTCGACGATGATCACCTGGCCGTCCTGCACGACGTAGTCGACGTCCCGTTTCATGATGACGTGGGCTTTCAGCGCCTGCTGGACGTGGTGGTTGACCATCACGTTGGCATGGTCGAACAGGTTGTCCACGCCGAGGAACCGTTCCGCCTTCTCCACGCCGGATTCCGTCAGCATGACGGACTTCATCTTCAGGTCGACGGTGTAGTCTTCGCCTTCCTGCAGCCTGCGCACCAACCGGTCGGCCGCGTAATACAGATCCGTCGATTTGGCCGCCTGGCCGGAAATGATGAGCGGCGTGCGCGCCTCGTCGATCAGGATCGAGTCCACTTCGTCCACGATGGCGAAATTGAGCGGCCGCTGCACCATCTGTTCCATGTACAGCACCATGTTGTCGCGCAGATAGTCGAACCCGAACTCGTTGTTCGTGCCGTACGTGATGTCGCAGGCATACGCCTGCTTCTTTTCTTCGTGGCTCATGCCCGGCACGTTGACCCCGACGGTCAGGCCGAGGAATTCGTAGATCGGGCCCATCAGCTGGACGCCGACCTTCGCCAGATAATCGTTGACCGTCACGAGATGGACGCCCTTGCCTTCCAGCGCGTTCAGGTACAAAGGCAGCGTCGCCACCAGCGTTTTGCCCTCGCCGGTTTTCATTTCGGCGATGCGGCCGTTGTGCAGGACGATGCCGCCGATCAGCTGCACGTCAAAATGGCGCATGCCGACGGCCCGTTTCGACGCTTCCCGGACGACGGCATACGCTTCCACGAGCAGATCGTCCAGCGTCTCCCCCTTCGCCAGCCGCTCGCGAAACTCGTCGGTTTTCGCCCGGAGCGCCTCATCGCTCAGTTTTTCCATTTCGGGCTCCAGCCGATTGATCGCGTCAACCTGGCGCTGCATCCGTTTCAATTCGCGTTCGTTGAAATCGCCGAAAAGCTTTTTGACGACTCCCAGCATGGAAACACCCCTTTCCTCCATCCGAACAAGCCGAACCATGCATCAAATTGGTTCCCATTTTATCAAAACGTCCCCAACTACGCAAAAGATTCCCGCACCGCACGCGGAAGCGGGAATCTGGGCCGGCGGATTCGGGTTGTCGTCAGTTGGCCGGTTCGATCAGGCCATACTTTCCATCGTCACGCCGGTAGACGACGTTGATTTCGTTCGTATCCATATTGGCAAAGACAAAGAAGTTATGCCCGAGCAAATTCATTTGCAGAATTGCTTCTTCCACATCCATCGGCTTCATCGTAAAGCGTTTCGTGCGCACCACCTGGAGATCTTCCTCGTCCTCCGGCTCCTCCGCGGGGGCCACGTTGTCCACGAACAGCCCGCGCAAGCCGCCTTCCTTGAGGACTTTGCGGTTGACCTTCGTTTTGTGCTTGCGGATTTGCCGTTCCAGTTTGTCCACGACCAGATCGATCGAGGCGTACATGTCTTCCTGGCGTTCTTCCGCCCGAAGCAGCAATCCGGAAAGCGCGATGGTCACCTCCACGTTGTGTTGTCCGCGCACCACGCTGAGCGTGACGTTCGCGGCATGAGGGGGAGTGTCAAAGTACTTGTCCAGTCTGCCGAGTTTCTTCTCCACATATTCCCTGAGCGCCTTGGTGACTTCCAGGTTTTCTCCGCGGATGTTGAGATTCATGGGCAACTCCTCCTTTTGTAAGCATTTTACCACACCGGGGCACCGGGTTCAAAGCGAAGGACGGGCCCTGCGGTCCGGAAAGCGCGCCTGGCCGGCCATTTGCCAAAAAAAATTCAAGCACCCCGGAGTCCGGGGTGCTTCACGCTCGTTTGAACCAAACCATCTATTGTGAGCTCCTGGCGGAGCTGATGATTACAGTTTAACGACGTTGGCCGCTTGCGGTCCGCGTGCGCCTTCGACGATGTCGAACTCGACCGCTTGACCTTCTTCAAGCGTTTTGAAGCCTTCTTGCTGGATAGCCGAGAAATGCACGAACACATCTCCGCCCTCTTCGCTTTCGATGAATCCGTAGCCTTTCTCCGCGTTGAACCATTTCACTTTACCGAGCATGCAAAAACAATCCTTTCGTATTCAAGTAGCGAGCCGCTGACTCGCTTACAAGAAATATACACCCTGTTCCTGGCAATGTCAATTGAAATACGCCCGTACCGCCGCCGGCTTCCGTCCGGACGGAAGCGGCGCGTTCTCCAGCGGTTGGCCGGACAAAACGGAACAAGATGGTCGACAAGGTTTGACAGAATTCCCGTCAACTTTCCTTGATCGCCGAATTGTCAGAAAATTGGGTATTCACACCACAAAACCGGAATGAAAGCTTGTTTTCATTGGTTATCCACCGTTTTGTCCACATTATCCACAGGTTTTGTGATGTGGATATTCTTTTCAGAAAATGCCGGGAAGGGCGTAGTGTGGATAAGTGATGTGGTTATCAACAAGTCAAAAAGTACTAAATGGTTCCATGCTCAAAGCCGTGCTGAAAAAGAAAAAACCCCGTTCAAACGGAGTCCTTCCATTTATGAGAAAGCAGACCTTCAGGGAGGAGCCGCCTTGCGAATCATGAAGCGTTACCTGCAATGGACAGACCGGACCAGCGGGGGGTTGTCCTGTCCGAGTTCCCCGTCGAGAAACCGGTCCACGATGTCATTGTTGAACAGGTTGTAGATGACGCGCAGATGGGACGGTTTCCAGTCCTCCGACGTGAACAGTTTTCCGGATGATTTCTGCGGCACCGACTCCACCGGCTTGCCGTCGCGCAGCGCCACAAGAATCGGGATCAAGTCTTCCGCCACCTGAACGACCGCCCGGCAAGCCGTGTCATGGATGCCGTCCCCCCGCACCAGTTCGGGAACGGAATGGTGGATGATGTCTCCCCCGTCGAGTCGGCTTGTCAGTTCGTGTACGGTCATGCCCGCCCAGTTGGGCTTGAGAAAATAGAACGGCCAGAAAAGGGTTGTATTCCCCCGGTACCACGGGGACAAGCCGCCGTGGATGTTCCACTTGTGCTCCGGCATCAGATCAAGCAACTCCCGCCGGATGATATGCACCCCGTAGGTCAACACCACATCGGGCGACTCCCGTTTGATCCAAGCCTTGACCGCATCCCCGTTCAATTCCTTCCACGTCGTGTGCAACACGGGAAGGTCGGAAAATTCGGAAAGGTCGGGTTCTCCGAAAAACCGCAACTCCGAAGCGCTCCGATCCGCAAAATGCCGCACGAAATTGGCACGGTCCACTTCCGGCAATCCGGCGGGCGGCGCGGGCACGAAGGCGCTCCGCTTTTCGATCACCAGGCCGTGCAGAAACCCCGCCCGTTTCAAACGGGAAGCGACATACAAATGGCGGGGATGGTTGCCGGTCAAAAATGCGACTTTCAATCGAACAACCCCCTCGGTTCCGAATACGGGCCGCGCAGCAGCCCTTTCTCCATCAACAGGTTCACCAGCGGAACAAGGTTGGTCACGGACGAATTGCACTTGTCGGCAATTTCGTGCAGGCGATGCTCACCGTCCGCATAGTTCAAGATGGTCAAAATCCGTTTCAATTGATCGCGTCCGTCTTCCAGCTGGTTGTTGGAATGGCGGGCGGTCATCCGGGAATTCATGTCCGGATAAAGCCCGTGCCTGTCCAGTTTCACTTCACCAAACGGTTGCGTGTTTATGTAAAACCCGTCGTGTTCGAAGGCTGCCAGGATGCGCTCGATTTCGTTCACGCTTTGCAAAAGTTTGTCGATGCCCATGCTTTCCTTCGTATCCAGCGAAGTGTGATAGCCGGCAAATCCCGGCGTCAAGGTGCGGTTGATTTGGCCGACGGGGAGGTTGAATCCCGGAGAATTGTATTGCCGCTCATCGGAGCCGTGGGTGGGCGTGAAGGGCACGGTGCGGCCCGGAATCTCCCGCGCAAACAGATGCTCAATCAGCCTGTCCAGTGGCGCGTTGCCGCGGCGCGATTTCTTGTAATGCAGCCCGGCTTCGCCGCCGAGGCACGTCAAGACGAGGCCGGCGACCAGTTTCCGTTTCAATTCATCCCCGAACATGGACAAATAGGCGATGGACCCGATCGTTTCCGGCAGCCAGACAAACCGGTAAGTAAACCTGCGTTTCTCCCATTTGTTCAGACGATTGTAAAGGAAAGCTGCCGTGATCGGTCCGCTCAACTCATTGTTGGCCATGGAAGGATGGCAAATGTACGTGCTGATGAGCACCTCTTCTTCACTTTCTCCCGGCAGGACGGCTTGTCCGAAATTCAGTTCGCCCGGCACATGCTTGCTGCGGATGCAAACATGATAGCTTCCCGGCCGAAGCTGTTCCAATTGCCGATGGGAAAGACAAAACCCCCAACGCTCTTTGTAATAGGAAGTCACATAGGGAATGGCATCCGGCATATGGGGGATGGTGTGCAAATGCGGCTTCAGTTCCTCCAGCGTCATGACGCGATCGACGGCCGTGCTGAAATTGATGACATGCAAATTGTGGTTCCGGAAATCGACCACCGTACGCCCTTCCTCATCCCGGATCCAGGCTTCTTCGATGTGCCACTCCCGGGGAATTTCCCAATCGAACACCCGGGTACCCGTCGGTACGCCAAAAACATCAAGCGGCACCTGTTCGCCAAGGATGGCCAGCGTTTGCCTGACCCCGGGTCCGGCAATGCTGCGGGTGATGGGAAACAACCGGTCAAACAGCTTGTCCATGGCCTCCAGTTCGTTCGCTCCCGTCAAGCCGCCACTTCCGTCAATGGATTTCATTTCCCGCATGCGGCATTCCTTTCCTCCTCTTAGGGTGCAATCATTGCCGCGGCCGCCGTTCATCTCCGCCGGACGGCAACCGTCCGGCAACGGCCATCCGGCGGAAACGGCGTACGTCATCAACAAGAAACTTCATGCATCGGCATAAAACCGGTCATGCACCTTCCGCACGGCCGCGATGACATCCCGGACGTCGTCATCCGTCATGCGCGGAAAAATCGGCAGGCTCATGGCCGATTCATAATAGCGCTCCGCCTCCGGACAGCCGTCGGGTCCGTATCCGAGGCTCCGATAGTACGGCTGACGATAGACGGGGATATAATGGACGTTCACCCCGATGTGCTCCGCCCGGAGCGCTTCGAAAATCGCCCGCCGCGTGACGCCTTCCCGCAGCTTCCAGCGAATCACGTACAGGTGCCAGCTGGAGGCGGCTTTCGGATGCTGCGCCGGGATCACCACGTTCGGCAAGCCGGCGAAGGCGGCGTCGTAGGCCGCCGCGATCTCCCGCCGGCGCGCCGTGAACGCATCCAGCTTCTCCATCTGGGAAACGCCCAACGCCGCCTGGATGTCCGTGATGCGGAAATTGTAACCGAGGTCGTGCATTTCGTAATACCACGGCCCGTCGTCGGCCAGAAGCTCGGCGCGGTCCCGCGTCATGCCGTGGTTGCGGAAACGGAGCAGCTTGCGGTAATACTGCTCGTCGTCCGTGACGATCATGCCGCCTTCTCCCGTCGTGATGTGCTTCACCGGATGGAAGCTGAACATCGTCATGTCCGCCAGCGTGCCGACTTTGCGCCCGTCCCAGGCGGCGCCCAGGCTGTGGGCGGCATCCTCGATGAGCACGAGGCCGTGCCGGTCGGCCAACGCCCGGAACCGGTCCATCTCCGCCGGCTGGCCGGCAAAATCGACGGGGATGATCGCCTTCGTCCGCTCCGTGATCGCCGCCTCCGTCTTGTCCGGATCCAGGTTGTACGTGTCCGGCCGGATGTCGGCGAACACCGGCGTCCCGCCCATGTACAGCACGCAGTTGCTGCTGGCGAGGAACGTGATCGGCGTCGTGATCACCTCGTCGCCGGGGCCGATGCCCGCTGCGAAACAGGCGCCGTGCAGCGCCGCCGTCCCGTTGCAGAAAGCGACCGCATATTTCGCCCCGACGTACTCGGCGACGCGGCGTTCGAATGCGGCAATCGTCGGCCCTTGTGTAATGAAATCCCCGTCCAGCACCCGCATGACCGCCGCCTTGTCCGCTTCGTCCAGCCACTGGCGGCCATAGGGCAGATGCGTGTTCCTGATCGGCCTCCGACGGTTTGCGGCTTCCCGATCGTCTGCCCGCCCCGGAAGGGCGTCCGTCGCGCCTTGCCGACGGCCCGGTGCATCCGGTTGCTCCCCCGCCGGCGCCTGTCCGCCGACTGCCGCCTCCAGACCGCCGTCCGCCGCGCTTTGCCGTTCGCTCGCCATGCCTGCACCCTCCTTCAGATGACGTTGTCCCGGATCCAGTCTTCCGTCCGCTTCAGCCCTTCTTCCAGGGTGACCCGCGGCTCCCAGCCGAGCAGCCGCTTCGCCTTGCCGTAATTGCACAGCAGCTTCCGGATTTCGCTCTGCGGATGGATGTGGGGCACGTGCTCAATGCGCGACTCGTCGCCGACGACGAGCTTCGCCAGATCGTTGATGGCGATGTCCCGGCCGAGGCCGGCGTTGACGATCTCGCCGTTCACCTTGTCGGAATAACCCGCCTCCACGACGAACCGGGCGCAATCTTCCACGTACAGCAGATCCCGCGTTTGCGTGCCGTCGCCGTAAATTTTCAGGTTGTTCCCGGTCAGTTTGTTTTTGATGAAAATGGCCACGACGCCGCCCTCGCCGCCGGATTTCTGGAACGGCCCGTACGTGTTGAACGGACGGATCACCACCGTCGGCAATCCGTAGGCGTAGTAGTAGGACAACACCATGTTCTCCGCGGCGATTTTCGATCCCGCATAGGGCGACGCCGGCTTCGTCGGATGCAGCTCCGTGATGCCGGTTTCGTCGGTGCAGCGGTCGTACACCATGCAGGTGCTCATGAACACCATTTTCACTTGGTGCTTGCGGCACTGCTCCAGCACGTAGAACGTGCCGATCGTGTCGTTGTCGAACGTCGTGCGCGGATCGTCGATGGAGTCCTGCACGTTGATGGAAGCGCCCAGATGGTAACACACGTGGAACCGCCCCTCGTCGAACAGTTCCGCCAACAGCGCCTCGTCCAGGATGGATCCCTTCACAAAACGTTTCAGTCCCGGATGATCGCGAAATTCCGCCAGGTTCGCTTCGCTGCCGTTGGACAGGTCGTCGATGATCCAGAGGGAATGCCCGTCATCCAGCAGCCGTTTGGTCACCCAGCGGCCAATGAAGCCGGCGCCGCCGGTGAGCAAAATGTTCATCGCCATGCTTGTCTGCACGCCTCCTCGCTGTTCATCCAAAAATTTCGTGGCATCGTGGTCCGAAAGCAGACAGAAAGGGCCGATCGGATTATGGATCAGAACAAGTCCCAGGTGATCGGCGTTCCCTTCTTCACGTCGTGTTTGGCCGTCCGGCCGAGCACGACGTCCATGTATTTCGTCGGCAACCCCATCCCCGGGCGAATCGCCTTGACGTTGTCCCGCGTGAACGGTTCCCCGGCCTTGATGTCACGGGACACGTACAGCGAACGGCGGTGCTTCAGGGAAGGCTTCTCCGCGTCCGTGGCGCCATAGCGCACTTCGCCGAGGGCGAGCCACGCCCGCTCCGTCTCCACGGCCAGCTGCCTGAACTCCGCCGGTTCCATGGAAAACGCCGAGTCGACGCCGCCGTCCGCCCGGGAAAGCGTAAAATGCTTCTCGATCACCGTCGCGCCGAGGGTGACCGCCGCCACCGCCACGCCGATGCCCATCGTATGGTCGGACAAGCCGACCTGGCAGCCGAACAGCCCGGCCATGTGCGGAATCGTCGCCAGGTTCGTGTTTTCCGGCGAAGCCGGATACGTGCTCGTGCATTTGAGCAGCACGATGTCCCGGGCTCCCGCTTCCCGCGCCGCACGCACCGCCTCATCCAGCTCGGCGACGGTCGCCATGCCGGTGGAGATGATCAGCGGTTTGCCCGTCGCCGCCGCCTTGCGGATCAGCACCGTGTCCGTATTTTCGAAGGAAGCGATTTTGTAGGCGGGCACATCCAGCGATTCGAGAAAATCGACCGCCGATTCATCGAAGGGCGTGCTGAAGGCGAGAAGCCCGAGCTCCCGGCAGCGCCGGAAAATCGGCTCGTGCCATTCCCAGGGCGTGTACGCTTCCTGGTACAGGCGGTACAGCGAATTCCCTTTCCACAGGCTGCTTGGATCCTCGATGCAAAAATCGCCTTCGTGGATGTCCAGTGTCATCGTGTCCGCCGTGTACGTTTGCAGCTTCACCGCATCCGCGCCGGATGCCGCCGCCGCTTCCACGATGGCCAGCGCCCGCTCCAGGGACTGGTTGTGATTGCCGCTCATTTCCGCGATGAGAAAAGGTTTGTGTCCTTTCCCCACCCATCGGTTGCCGATCTGAAATTCCATGCCGCTAGCTCCTTTCCGTCCGGCGTTCGTCCAGCATGAACGACACGACCGGATGACTGGACACGTTCCTTAATGTATGCATTTCGCGCAGCGATTGCCTGCTCTTTCGACCAAGTTCCGCCGGATCGGCCGCCAGATTCCGCAGCAATCCGGCGATGTCCGCGGCAGACACGTCCGCACTTTGGCCCAAATACCAGATCATGCCCCTTCTTGCCGCCTCGACGGCGGACGGCACCTGGTTGCCGGCCACCGCAATGACGGCGGAAGGAACGCCCATGAACGACCGTTCCCACAGCGACACGCCGCCGGCGCCGATGGCCACATCCATGTCGGCCAGAAACCTGGCCATTTCCTTCACTTCGGGGTACAACGTCACATTCGGCAAAGCGCGGCACCGGTCGGCCAATTCGGCGAGCCGCGGGTTGGCGGGACCGGCCACGACATGCGCGTGAATCCGGGGCGCTTGTCCTGCGTCAAAGCCGGTTTGCGCCAACGCATCCAGCACCTTGAACGTTTCTCCCGTCGGATCGCTGCCGCCGAAATTGACGAGCACCCGGTTCAGCGCCGTCCGCTCGCGGGCCAGGCCCTTCGCCACGAAAAACGCTTCCCTGATCAACGCACAGCCCGGTCCGACAAACAACCGGCAGCCGTCCGGCACCAGCCCCCGGTAGCGGGTCTCCATGTCCGCCGTCAGGTTTTGGTCAAGCAGGGCGTCGCAATCGTGCGGCCGGTCGGCCAGGTCGTCGATGACGAGCACCCGGTCGGCCGCCGCGCGCACGTCCGACTCCCAGCGGCGGTCGATGCCGTAATGGTCGACGACAACCCAATCGAACCGATCTCCGCCGCACAGCTCCAAAAACCGCCGGGCGTCGGTCCGCCAGTCGAACCGATCCGCATCATCCGCCGCCAGCAGCCCGAACCCGGCCGCTTCCATCTGCCGGCGGACGCCGTCGGGCACATCCGCGTTGCAGACAAACCGGATGTCCGCCTCCGCTTCCCGGGCGATCATCCGCGCCAGCGTCAGACAGCGCATCGCGTGGCCGATGCCGATCCGCGGAGACGCGTCAACCCGGAACGCCACACGCACCATGCCGATCTTCCCTCCACCCGTGAAAGACGTCGAAAATGTCCCGCAAATCGCAAATCGCCTCCTCCGCCTCGTATTCGGCGGAGAGCGCCAAAGACCGCCAGGAACCCCGCATGATGCGGATCGTGCGAAACCCGAGCGGCTTGATCCCGACGAAATCCTTGTTCGGATTGTCCCCGATGTACACGATCTCCCGCGGATCGGCCTTCACCCGGTCCCGGATCTTGAGGAAGCAATACGGAGACGGCTTGGCATGGCGGATGCCGTACCGGTGCGTCACGTACACCCCGTCCACCCGCCGGTCGAGCCCGAGCGCCCGGATTTTGCGCGCCTGCACGAGCTTGTTGCCGTCCGTCACGATGAATACCGGCACGCCTTCGCTGTTCAACCGTTCAAGCACTTCGTCCGCATCGTCCGCGAGCACAATGTCCGGCTCGTGCAGCCGATACGCCGACAGGGCGCGGCGCACGAGACGTTGGACCGGCTTGCCGCGGTATCGGGCCACCGCCGCATCGAACACCTTGCCCCGGCCTTCCCGCTCAAAAACATTCCACATCAGGTCAAACAGTTCCTGTTCGGGGGCATCAAGCGCCCCGGCCAATTCCCGGGCCGCCGCACGAAACCCGCTTCGCACGTACGTCCTTTCCTCGTACAACGTGTCATCGAGATCGAACACGACCGCCTTCATTGGATCCGGTCCTCCGCATGGCGAATGAGGGTCAGTTCCCGCGCGCTTCGCTCGAAGGGCACCTCGTCCAAATCGGCGCCGCGGCTTTCCAACAGGAACCAGTAAAAACTGTCCAGCCCGGCGGCGACGGACAGCGTCGAAGCCCCGCCGAACCGGGCGTTGCATTCCAGCACGTGCCACTCCCCGTTGCCGTCACGAATGAGCTGAAACAACGCGTGCCCGTAAATGCCGAGCCGCACGGCCATGTCCGCGCACAGCCGCTCCAGTTCGCCGTCCCGGAACGTAGTCGACAGATGGGACTCGCCGTTCACCACGCGAATCCGCCGGCGGGGCACGACCCCCTTCACCCGGCCGCGTGCGTCCACGTACAAATCAACGCTGACCTCCATCCCTTCGACATACGGCTGGAAGATCGGATGGCGGAGGCGGCCGGCATGCTGCACCGCTTCATCTGCGGTGAGGCCGATTCCGGCATCCGCGCCGCCCGCTCCGTACCGTTCCTTGACCACGTAGCGGTCCGCCTTGAAGGACAGATCCTCGTAGGTCGGGATGGCGGGAAACGCGTCTTCAAACAGTTTATGAAAGAACCGGAGTTTGTCGATACACATTTCCACACACGCCTTGTCCGACACCATGACGCGGATGCCTTCGGCGCGCAACTTGTCCCGATGGCCCGCAAAATAAAGGAGATCGCCGTCCCGGCTCGGGATGACGGCCGTAATGCCGTGCCCGCGGCAATAGGAAATGAAATCGTCGACCGCCAGCTCATGGAGCCGCGGGCTTGTCCAAAACCGGTCCACAAAAAACGAGCCGATGCATGCCCGGTCCAGATCCGCGCCGTACAACAGGCCGCCTTGCCCGGCCTTCTCCAGCGCCTTTCTGACCGTTTTCAACATCGGCACTTTCGCGGATATGCTCGTCACCAGCACGTTCATCGACCATTCCTCCACCGTTAGCAGCAGCGTCGCCGGACACGTCCCCGGGCGCACGCTGCGGGCGCCCGTCCGGTTCGTCCCGTGCCCGGGGTTCGTCCTGCGCCCGGCCCCGGTATGCCCCCGGTTGCCCCACGTACATCCTGACGCCCCGGTCACGCCCTTCCGGTCCGGCGAAGCCGGTCCGAAACCGGCTTCCGCTTTCGCCTTACTCGCCCGGCTTCTTCTGCTTCACGCCGGCGTTGATCTGCACCCAGTCCGGCCGGTCCAGAAGCACCCGCTTCACTTCCGGCCAGGAAAAAATGTGTCCTTCTCCTTTATACAATACACCATACACATTGGCGATCAACTGCCAGTCCTCCGGCGTATCGAGGGTAAGGCGGTACCGGGATTCATCCGAGTCCTGTTGCACCCTGGCGATCTTGAACCGGTCGGGTCGCTCCAGGATGAACGTTGTCACGTGTTCAAACTCGTACTCCTTCGTCGCTTCCCCGTATGCCTGTTTGAGCACTTCATACGTGAACACTTCGACGTCGAGCCCCCTCGGGTGCGTCTCCAACCCGAGCCGGGCGTAATCATAATCTCCGTCCAGGAACGTCCGGATGACCCGATCCGCCACGGCCGGATCGAGCAGCGGGCAATCGGACGTAAACCGGACCACGACATCGGCTTGCACTTCCGTCGCCGCTTTGTAATACCGGCTCAACACGTGCTTTTCGCTGCCGCGATACACGTGCGCCCCGTACCGGCGGGCCTCCGCGGCAATCGCCGCATCTTCCGGCAACACCGTCGTTGCCACCACCACCCGGGTAATGGACGGCACCGCCTTGACCCGGCTGATCACATGGGCCAGCACGGTGCGGTCGCCCAGCACCTTCATCACTTTCCCCGGCAACCGGGTGGAACCCATGCGTGCCTGGATGATGGCCGTGACGTTCATCCGGAACCCTCCTCCGACATCAAATGTTTTTCAGCAATGGGCAACTATGAATGCCGGGATCCATGCAAGAGCAGAACTCTGACGTCATGGAGACGTTATTTTTCACATTGGTCAGATCAATGCGCTATGCACATTCCTTTCGCCATGGATGATATTGCCATACGTTTCCACGGCTTGTTGCGCCTGCTTTTTGCTCGCATTCATCCCGGCGCCGTCAGCAGGTTGTCACTTAATCATATGCGCACACATAATCCACGTTCTTGACAAACCCCAATTCGGTCAACCCATTTTCATACGCCTGTCCTCCGGCAACCGTCGCAATGATGCATTTGGCCTCGTCGGGCGACAATTGACGCATAATATCCGGCGAAAGGACGGGAATATCAAAAGGCTGATCTTCTTTGTGCTTGACCGCATCGATCATGAATGCGACGTCGATTTTTCTGGATTTGAGCCAAGCGCAGACAGCTTGCCCGAATTCACCCGCTCCACAAACGACCAGTTTTCGGGAATCCGACTTCACCAGCCGGAATAGGGCATTCAGGATGCCGGCCAATTTGTTGACCGGACCAAACGCATCGTGTTTCAGCCTGGTTTCCTTGCAGATCAATTGTGCGGGATTCCGTTCGGCATGGAACAGTTCTTTCATCCATTGGCGATAAGGGATTGACGCATGCAACGTTTTCGGAATCAGATCCGCCATGTCGGAAATTTTTCCATGCGGAATCGCATTTCGCACTTTGATGTCGAGACTCGCATTCGGCGATTTTAGTCCGGAGGCGATGCTGTCTTCCATGGTTTGCGGATCAATGAGCACGATTTTCTTTTCAAACAGCATCGCATCAAATATCGCCCCGCTGTGATCGCTGATTACCAAATCGCACTCCGGAAGCAAAACGATAAGATCCGTCCTCTCATCATGGATGACAATGTTGCCTGACTGCGAGCCTTCGATGAGGTTCGGGCAATTTTCCAAATCATTGAGATGATGGAGCTTGATCACGATGTCATAGACGTCGGTCAGCTGCCACACGATACCGTCAAATTCCCGCAGACTGGAATGTACGCCATAAGTCGGGCAGTAAAGAATCGTCGGACGCCCGCAAGCCTTCTTGCGCCGCAACGCGAACGCCTGTTCAATGGCATCCGGAACCATTCTCGGATGGCCGGATTCGATGCAAGTCGCGTACCGCGCAAGCCTCTCTGAGGCATATTTTCCATAGGTGAAAATCAAATCGTAATGGCGATTCCACTCCCCATAATTCCAATCATCTTTGGCATACCCGTACATGATCCGAACATGCATGACCCGATCTCCAAGGGTGACAAAGGCGGGTTGCCAGTAAACCGAAATGAGAATGTCAACCCGGGCATCATTATTCAGAACATCGAACATGGTGCAATAATGGACATTCTCCTTGGCCAAATGATCCGCGATCGATCGAGTTTTGATTGAAGAGGTACCGAAAATGATGAAAACAGCATCTTCACATTCGGCATAAACGTATTTCAAGTGCTCATAATGAAAAATCGTCGAAACGGCCAATCCGATTTTGTACATGCCCGACATCACCGCAATTCGGCGGAATATGCGCCTTTCTTTTCAGCGTGCGTCCATGGCCGGAAGATCCGTGGTTCGGTAAACGGTCAGCACTGATCGCAACGGCCTCCAGGTAAACTTTGGCGAAGCGGGTGTGTCGTTTTCTCCGGCCAGTTTTCGTTTCACGTATTTCAGGTTTTCATAAGCATCCATATACACGGGAAGGTCGAGGTGAATTTCCTCAAAAAGGGTTTCGGCCTCATCCGGTCTGCCCAGTACCCACATGCAACAGGCCAAGTTGTTTTTGGCCGCCGCATTTTTCGGATTCAACTCCAATGTTCTTTCAAACCACTTTATGGCTTCGGCATATGCTTCACGATGCAAATCGTACAATCCGCGATAAAAAAATGCCTGCTCCGACGGTTCGTCCAAACGTTTCAGCTGCTGAAGCCCCTCTTCCCACAATCCCAGACGAAAAGCGACGGATACGAAATCCAACATATTTTCATGAGCGGGTATATTTCTGGCCAAGATTTTCTGCCGGACATAATCAATATCGTACGATTTCAGGATGCCTAACTCGTTTTCGATCATCCGGTCGACTTTGACCGACGCATTGCCCGAATGCCTGCGAACTTGTATCAACGTTCGGTCCGCATATCGTATCGCATGTTCCTGCGAAATTTTCAGCCAAAATTCCCAATCCTCGCTATACCGGATGCCGGTGTTAAATCCGCCCAAGTGCAATACCACATCTCTCCTGACCATCACGCCCGACGACGTCACAACCGGATTTCGCACGAAAAGATACCCCGTCATTTCATGGGGCTCCGCTTCGACAAATCGGCTGGGCAAGCCGATGATCCTGCCGCTTTCATCGATTTGCTCGGATGAACAGAAAAGCATGTCCGTCCGTTGTCCGGATTCCTCCCATTGCCGGATGCGTTTTCGGTAATGGGCAAGAAGATCGGGATGTGCCAAATCATCCGAATCCATGAACAGGCACCATTCCGAACGGGCCAACTTTACCCCCGTGTTCCGGGCGTGGGATACGCCTCGATTGTTGTCCAAAGGAACATACCGTATCCGGGAGTGTTCGGTTCTCCATTTTTCCACAATAGACGGAGTCGCATCGGTGCTTCCGTCGTCGATGATGATGATTTCTTCGAACGGCTCGCTTTGTCGGAGCAACGATTGCAGGGTTTCCCCCAGAAACCGCTCTCCATTGAAAACAGGAATAATGGCGGTTATTCGCAACGAACAGACACCTGCTTCCATTGATGTTCAAGCGGGCAACTTGCCACCCGATTGCTATATTTTGATGATGCGAACCTCTTCGTTCCATTTCTGTGCAGCAGTCAAAATGGTCTTTTCGATTTCATCGGTGAAGAAGTAGGAACCGATGACGAAAGTGCGGCAATCGAATGCAAACACGCGATCCAGGCTGACTACCACTGCGTCATTAATGACCGTTCCGTGCAAATCCGGGTTGCTGTCAATGTAATGGACGATCCGGACATTGAAATTGGCCAGCAATTTGCCGATTTCCCTGCCGGCCTGGCCCGCCCCGTAGATGAACACTTCGTCACTGCCGCTCTTCAACGTTTTTTGCAATACCCTGTAGGCTTTGTACCGGTTCGATCTCGGGTCTCGGATGCGAAGTTGGTCCAAATGGGCGTGGAACAAATAATAGGGGTCTTTCTTCGTGATCGCGCCATGCACCCAATACAATTCATTGATGTGATACTGGCGATTGATCAATTGTTCGACCCCTTCCGCCTTCCGGATCAGATCGTCGGGTACGAACGAATACACAGAATGGTCGTAGAAGCCGTTCTTGAACACAAATTCCCCGATCTTCCCGGCTTCCTCCTTCGTAGGCAACACAAACGACCGGTTTATCACTTCCAGCGGCCCTTCGGGATCAATGGACTTCAAGGTTTTTCTCTTGTTCCGGAACGTGTTGAGCAACAGGTTTTGGAAAAAGAAAATGCCTTCTTGGATGATCCCCTTTTTCCTGATCAATTCCTCCCGGTCATACTTGGATTCAAATACAGGTTGGATTTCTCCGTTCACCAATCGATATCCGACGGTACTCAGCACGTCGTTGTTGATGATCGATTCAATGATCTGACAATGATTGAAAATGCTGTTTATCAAAGTGTGATTGTCCGGCGAGCTCGAATAAAAGGACCAAAAATCAAGCCCATTGATCAAATTGTGCTTGATGTTGTCCGTGCTGACGGCGAGCAGATGAATGCAATCGTATTCGATGCCAAATCGTTTCATGACGGTTTCCAGATTGGAAGCAGATGTTCCCTTGTAGCCGAAGTCCAGGGTGCAGAAACGGGACAAATCAAATTGCTCGGTCAGGTATTCCAGCAACAACCGTTTTTGCTCGGCAATTTTGTCATTGATATATTGCAGGACGTCCAGGCTTAACAGAAAATCACGAAAGGCCCGGAGGTCTTCCGTTTTCAATTTTCCGAGCGGCACGTTCACCAGTTCCTCCGGCAGTCCGCTTTGCTCGTACAGGCCAAACAGGTCAAACAGTTCCAGCACGCCGCCGGCCGCAAATCCTTTGCGCTTCTCCAGCAATTCATCCACAAATGCTTCGTCGAAACGTTCAAGCATTGCTATATAGGTCGACTTTCTGGACAGATACAAACGCTGGATTCGGGGAGCCGATTCCCGAAACCGGAGGGCATTGTCAAGCAACTTCTCGAAAAAGACGGCTTCACTCATGAACGGATACAAATTCCCGATTCGCCTTTCTTCGAGAAAATCCAGTACCCATTCGGTGAACAAGCTGAAAAACGGGCCCAACACCATGGCGCCGTAATTGAAATAGAAGATTTCCTCGTCGCTTCTGTTCGCGGTCAGATTGGCCGCCAGACATCTGAGACTCCTCAGTTCCGGCAGCAAATTTTCACCATGCAGATTTTCATACACCGTCACTTCACTGCCGGGATTGCGGAAAATGTCGTAATAAACTGCCCGAAATTTTCTGGCTTTCGCATTGACAAAGTCGGACACATAATTGTCGCCCGTGTGGACGATTTTTTCAGGTTCGATGCCGTACTTTTCGAGGATGTAATCAAACATGCCACCATCAAATTTCGTTCGGTTGACGTCAGACGATACGAGAACATCGTCGACCAAAGTTGGATCGAATCCGTTGGCCTGCAAAATTTCCAGCAGTTGCTCCCTGCCAAAATACATATCGGAAGCAAGGATAACGCGTTTTCCCGATTCTTTGAGAAACCGGAGCAAAGAAACCACGCTCAGGTTGAGATAAGTTGCATCTTTCTCCAGTTCAAATTCCAGTTTCCGCAGCTCTTCCAGATTTCCGATGCCAGGATGCATTTGCGCAAAGATGTCTTCATACTTGTATTCCTCGTTTCGCTCGTCCCTGAATTTCGTTTTGGCGATTCTCTGTGCCAGTGCCCTGATTTTCTCGTATTGCGCGGGCGTAATGTTTTCTTTGATGAGCTTGCGTTCACGGGCTGTTTGACCCGTGCGAAGAAATATATCGGCTGGCCGCCTGACGGTTCTGAAAATCAGGGTGTCAAATACGTCAAAACTGAACAACTCGCATTCGTGATGTCGTTCATAAAAATCGGCAAGATTCCGGTCGAGTTTCCAAAGTTGATCCTCTGGCGCGAACATAGTCATGGACGATCCCTCTCTTCCAACAACCGGTCCAGCAAATTCCACACCCTGACATGTGAGCGGTCATCCTGATGGGCGTGTACAATGTCGCGAACCGTCCGGCGATTTTTTTGGTAAGGATCCGATGCCAGCGATTCAACGATGCTCTCGGTCAATTCGTTCTGATCGAACGCTTTGTGTCCCGGCGCCCAAAACTCGTACGGCTCCATGTTAAAGCCCCGGTTTGCTTTGTAGTTGTCCAGATCCACCGGAACGAACACGATCGGAATATCGATGAGAAGGACATCAAAATAGACCGAGGAATAGTCCGTGACCAGCAAATCGGCACCGGCCAAAATTTCATACAAATCAATGTCGTGTTCGTACAGTTCTTCTTCCCGCAAAAACCGGATGACATCTGAATAAGGGGAGTATTCATCGAGTTCCAACTGGTTGTACTCCATATGGTGCAATTTGCAGATCAGGAACAGGTCATTGGCGCGCAAAAATTCGGCAAATTGCTCCAGATTGAACGTTTCGAATCCGAAAAGATTGTCCCAACTTCGGTTTCCGTTCGCTTTCAAATCCACTTTCCATGTCCGATAGGTCGGCAAAAAAAAGATCGTTTTTTTTTGCATGACGTTTTCGCCGAACAACTTGACCATCAATTCGTCATTTTTGTGAAACAAAAAATCGTTTCTCGGCATGCCGCAAATTTCATATTTGTCCGGCGAGTTCGGGAAACTGGCGTTGTACAGGCTGCTGTACAATTCCGAATAGGAAATGATTTTGTCGGTATTGTATTTCACATAATCGCTATATGAGTTGTAGAACAATTCCGTACGCGTTCCGATCTTTTTGAGGGGAAAACCGTGCCACAACTGCACATTGATGATGGAAGGATGGTAGTAACTGCTTATGCTGGTGGAGCAAATCATGTCGTAATCATGGTCTTCATCCAAATCGGAACGGCTGACGACCCGGATTTCGTACTTGTCCTTCAAGTTCCCGGGCAACAATTTGTGCAAGGCATACGTGTTGCTGCCCGAATTGTTGACCCTAAGCAAGGCGATCCGCTTTTTGTCCCGTTGTCTGATTGGCTCTGTCTTCAGCAGAGATGACATGACGGATTTGAAGGTTTCCCCCATGTCTTTCGTGAATCTGGCTTGCAGAACGGGAACCACCTTCTCCATGTTCAATCCCATGGCCGTCAGTTGTTTGTAGATTTCATATCCATACTCGCTTGCCAACAAAATGTAATCGTATTCCAAGGACGGCAATTCGTTGGGCGGATAGATCATTTTGCCGTGAAACATCGTTCGCTGCTTGCTGACGTTGTTGTCACAGAAACCGACAATTTCCACCTTGTCGGTGTCCAATTTTTGCAACGTTTGTTCGCAGCAGCTCCCCGTCCCGAATATCACGATTTTCATATCGATGAAAGACTTCCTTCCTTCTTGTTCTCCTGCCTTGATTCATATGCCAGCGACGAATTCGCCAGGATGAACATTTCCGTGTGAGGCGTGCGCTTGGCCGTTACCCATGTTCAGCCATGATTGTTTGTGGTTTGACAATCAATGCGCTGCCAAAAAAATCGCTGACCGGTACCGGTGTCAGACCATACTCCGAGCAAAACGTTCTGACCGCTTCTTTGGCTCCCTGGTAGCGTTCGAAGTTGTAATCGTGAACCATGATGTAACCGCCGGGGGACAATCGGTCGTAAAAATATTTCAGCCCTTCATAGATGGGTTGATAAAGATCCACATCAATCATCACAAAAGCATATGTTCTGTCTTCCGTTTGCCTGGTGCTTTGCGGAAAACATCCCTTGACCACGTGTACATTACCCCGGTTGCTCAGCTTTGCCAACACGGTATCCACGCTCGTATCCGACAAGTGGCCGACCGTTGCGGCGGAAAATGCGCGCTCCTGTTCGATTTGCACGTCATCCATGTGAAACCCTTCGAAGGTATCAAACAAATAGAGAGGCCTGTCGGGAAACATCGCTTCCAGCACCCTGGAAAAATGTCCTTGATAGACTCCCAGCTCAGCCACGGCACCTTCAATGCCGTTTTCACGGATTTCCCTGGACAACAGTTCCACCGTCGAAAGACGGACATAATCGATGCCTTGCAGCAAGTAGTCATCAAACCGGTACAGGTTCCGGTTTCGCGATTCGATGTCCAATCGCATGTTGCAAATCGCGTAGTTTTTGAAAAACAGGGGCAAATGTTCATCTTTGATGATGCTGGCATATTTGGTGTTGTAGTGGTAAATGCTGCGATTCATGTGATGAAAGGACTTGTTGTTCAATGTCTTGTCCTGCAAGAGGGAAAATACGTTCCTGGGTGGAACTCCGGCTTTTTTCAAAGCCAGCCTCATTTCCGAGGCGTAGTTTTCACTGCCGATCAGGAAGTAATCCACATCCAATTGGAGCGCTTCTTCGGGGGGAACAATCGGACGGTCACAAAAAGACCGCCCTTGCTTTTTTTTGTCGCTGTCCAGAAAACATACAATTTCCGTCTTTTCGGAATCCAAATACTCCATCGTTTGGACGGCACCCTGTCCCGTTCCGAAAATGGCGAGTCGGACTTTATGCTCCATGATTGGACGGCCTCCCTGGTTATGGTTACTTTCTGGACAAAATCTCGTTGATTTGGGCCAGATCTTCTTCGAAGTCGATTTCTTTGCAAACCACATCCGATATATCCACGGGCACCATCCGCAATCCCTGTTCGATCGCGAGTTCGATCCCCCGTTCGAAGTAATCGTTTTTGTCGCATTTTTCCAATCCTTGGATCAACAGTTCCATGTCTTCCTGCTTCACCAGATTGATGCCAACGGCCTCTCCCTTCGGTGATTCCACCTTTTTGGATACTTCACAGATCAGACCGTTTTCATCCAAGGCGTATTTCACTTCTTCTTCACCGACGGATGCCGTATCCACCGCCATACACGAATGGGACGCGCGGATCAGTCTGTCAATGACCACGTGGTCAAACACCACGTCACCGTTGATCCATATGACATCGTCGTTTCGAACTTTCCGCAATCCGCGGAGCAAGCTTTGCGACGTGTTGGTCGTGTCAAAATAGTCGTTGTACACGTAAGTCAATTCCGGGAAAGCTTCCATGATCAGTTCTTTCTTGAACCCGACGACCACGTAAATGTCATCGATTTGGACATAGCGGAGCAGCGCCTTCACCTGATTTTGCAAAATGGTTCGTCCGTTGGACAAAAGCGTCAACGTTTTCGGATGGGGCTTTCCCAACCGCGAGCCGATGCCGGCTGCCAGAATGATGACTTTCACCCGGTTTCACTCCTCATTGCGATTACATTGGAAAACTACAACAACCCTTCTTTGATGCACCATTTTTTCAACGTTTCTTTGTCGATCACTTCATCAGCTTTGAATGTGGAGTCGGGTGCAAAATGCAAAGAATGTTCATACGACATTCCGGTGTGCCCGTACAGCGGAGGGATGATGTACATCCATTCCGTTACGATCATTTGCCTTTCTTCTTCGGAAGTCATCAAACTTTCGTCCATTTTTTCCCCCGGACGCAGGCCGATTTCGTCAATCCTGATGTTGGCGATGGAATAACGGCGCCCGATTTCGTCGACGATGATTTCCGCCAGATCGGACAGTCGGACAATCGGCATTTTCAACACAAACACTTCTCCGCCCGCAGCAAGACGATTCGCTTCCAGCATGAGGCTGATGGCTTGATTCGGCGTCATCATGTATCGGGTCATGCTAAGATCGGTTACCGTAATTCGCCGGCGTTCCACAATTTGTTTCTTGAACAACGGAATGACCGATCCCCGGGAACCCATCACATTGCCAAACCGTACGGAGGAAAACACGGTCGGTTTGGAACCTTTCTGATAGTTCGCCGCGGAGATCAGCCTTTCGCCCATCAGCTTGGTGGCGCCATAGGTGTTGATCGGCGACACTGCCTTGTCCGAACTTGCGAACAGCACCTTGAGAACACCGGTTTGCAGCGCCGCCTGGATGACGTTCTGCGTACCGATCACGTTCGTTTGGACCGCTTCGAACGGGTTGTATTCGCATGCCGGAACCTGTTTCATGGCTGCCAAATGAAAAACGTAATCCACGTCTTCCATCGCCCGGGTCAATCGGGGCAAATCACGGACATCCCCGATCAGGAAGCGCAGCTTCTTCAAATGGGGCTGGAAGGCTTGCTGCATTTCGAATTGTTTGAACTCATCCCGACTGAAAATGCGGATGACGGCGGGGTCATCATCCAGAATCCGCCGGACCAAATGCTGTCCGATTGTGCCGGTTCCGCCGGTGATCAAAATTTTCTTGTTGGTATAAATGCCCATGCGTTCACGGTCACCCTTCTCTCTCATGCCATCACACTCACGGGTTGGATCCATTTTCATCGGACGGGTGCACTCGGCCTTTCCGTTTTTGCTGCAAATACCGGATCCCGTTCTCGCAGATCGACATATGCTCGCCAATGGCATTCAACAACGGCAAAACGCCGGCCAGTAACAAGCGCAATTTCCGCTCGCCGCTTTCTTGGCGGTACTCAGGCCAATGGCGAAGTGCATGGTTGTATTCGTGTTGCATAAACAGAAAAAGCGTCTTGACAAAGACACGATCTTCCGTTAACTGCTTCCATTTCGTTTCAAATTGATCGCACCAGGCTGCCAGCTCATGTTCACTCGAATGCCGGCCAAGATAATTCGCTGCCTTGACGACCATGGTTTCCAATTCCTTGAACCGGCCTGCCCAATGGGAAAACTGTTTCGCATATCGTTCAATTCGCCCGTCGATCTTGACCCGGCGCTTCTCCGATATTGGTTTAGCCCGTTCCTGCACCAGGGATTTGAACCAACCTGCCGGCAATGGGGAGGCGGACAAACGTCCGGGCACTTCTCCGAGCGGCATCATGGACGTATGCTCAATGACCGCACCAACCTGAGAAGCATTGAAGAAACGGACTTGCGGGAAACGACCCATGATGGACTCCGTACTCCGTTTCAAAACCAACATGGATTTGTCGGTACGGTTTTGGCCGCCCGCTACATTCCGTACAAGCAAGTCCGTCTTGGCAACGTTTGCCTTTTGCGATTTTTCCGACACATGGGAGACCCCTTCGGCATACATCCGATCCCCCGGATACGAAAAGTCCTGGCCGATCAGCACAATGTCCCGGCACCCCAGCCATACGGCCGCCTGAATGGCGGTGCCCGTTACGGTGGCACTGGATTCCATGACAACATCTTCATCGTCATCCAGTTGCATCAACTCATTCGCAAGGGTATCGTTGTCAAAATAGGCATGCAGCAACCAGGGCGACTGATCGTTCAAGATGGCGCTGTGTTTGAGCATCGGCACATACAGAAACGGAATATGACTCACATCGAATGGGCTGAAAACGCGATAGTTCGCTTTGCCGGCATCGATGGACACAATTAAATCCGGCTCAATTCCATTGCGCAGCAGCGACTGAATAGCGGAACCGGCGGCAATCAGCAAGATGCGGTCTCTGATGGAGCGCAACCGATCCATCTCCATGCCCAGCGAGGGTCCGGATCCGGCAATGACCGCCGGAACGCCCAGGCAAACATTTCGCAATCCGTGAAAGGAACGAGTGTGAAGATTTCTGCCCAGATTGACAAAAAGATTCTCGAGCCATTCTTTGCGGAAGCGTTTGTACAAATGGTCGTTCGCAGCGTAATTCAGGGTGGTGTTTCTCGCATGCTCCGCAAATGCTTGCAGCAGCCCGGAATGCCATTTTCGATAAACGGGAGGCGCTACAAAACTGAAAGATCCTTTGGCATGGGACAAAATCTCGTGCAGCATCCGTTCGTGAACGCCGGCCTCTTCCCCGATGGCAAACAAGGCGACTTGCGGGTGATCCAGCACGGGACGCAAATCGACCAGTTCGATGGCCGTCAAAAACAAATCCAAATCCGGTTCGTAGATGAACAGCTTTTTGTCGGGAAAAGTCTGCAATACGGCCGCTGCGTGATACCCCAGTCCAAATCCGAACAGCAGCAGGTTGTCACTCTGTTGCGCATTTTCAAGGGACTCCGCCCAGCGAAGAGCTTCCAAATCCGGATCGAAGCGGCTGTACAGCCAGGTGTCCCGGTCATCTTCGCAAATGGCGGCGATGGGCTGGCCGTTCTTGGCCGTTCCGGATCGAATGCGATCGCGCGAGGCCGTCCGATTGCGAACCAGTTCATAGATTTTCGGGTACGTTTTGCGCAAAAAAAGGAGATTGTCCGCAGCAAATTTTTTCATAGGGCATCACCGTTATCCAAGTGAGCGGACAACGCGGTGAAGATGTCCGGCATTTCGTATTTCAGCAAATCGCCGGCCAAGGTAAAATCCGATTCCCGCAACGCGCGTTCAACCTCGGCCAATACCGGCATCAATTGCCGCGAGAACTTCTCCAGGGCGTCCGCTTTGCCGGATTCCCCTTTCTTTTCGGCATGGTGGCGCAGGTGGCCGACGGATTGGGAGACCCAATTCATTCCCTCAAACAATTGGGCAACCATTTTCCAATCCTCCGCGGACATCTCGCCGTACAGCAATTCCGGAATGGAGTCGAAGGCACGCAATACCTTCGGCAGATAGGATCGCAATTCCGCGGTCAGTTCTGCAATCACCGCATCCAGATTCTCCGTGACAATATGAAGTTCATTTGCGGTTTCGATGGATTGCATGACGGACTCCGGATCTGCAAAGTGGACGCCGTCCACGGTAACCGTCCGGACAAGTTCGTTATGCTCGTAAAGATCCCGGTAAAGGCGGGAAAATTCCTCTTTTCGGTTGGAGGCGTCAAACGCAATCGGCGCTCCGTTGACAAAAACTTTCAAGATTCATCCATCCTTGTGGCGTAGTCAACACTTAACCTATTTATCGGTTACCGGGGGGCATTTGTAAAGAGAAAGTCGACGTTTCGGCCGGCCGGCGCGATGCCAAAATAAAGAAAAACCTCCCGCCAAGGAACGGGAGGTTTTGAAGATTGGAATCATTGCGGCCATTAGCCGAGCAGACGGAGCACGTTTTGCGGAACGGCGTTTGCTTGAGCCAGCATGGCCGTACCGGCTTGCACGAGGATTTGGTTCCGCGTGAAGTTGGTCATTTCTTGGGCCATGTCCGCATCGCGGATCCGGGATTCCGAAGCCGTCAGGTTTTCCACGTTGACACCCAAGTTGTTGATGGTGTGCTCCAGGCGGTTTTGCACGGCACCGAAGAGCGCGCGTTGTTCGGAAACCGTCTTGATGGCGGCCGAAATCCTTGCAATGGCATCTTTCGCATTCGTGTTGTTATCGCCATCGATCTGCAGGCCGTTGATACCAAGTTCTGTCGTCGTCAGGCTCTTCAAATCGATGCTGATTTGGTTGTTCACGCCGATTTGGAATTCCACTTGATCGTTGGAATTCAGCAGCTGGATGCCGTTGAACGTGGTATTGTTGGCGATGTTGTTGATTTCTTCCAGCAACTGCGAAACTTCCTTCTGCAGGGCTTCCCGGTCTTGTTCGTTGTAGATGCCGTTGGACGCCTGGTTGGCCAACGTGTTCATGCGTTGCAGCATGGAATGGACTTCCGTCAGCGCACCTTCAGCGGTTTGAATCAGGGAGATGCCGTCTTGCGCGTTGCGCATGGCTTGGCTCAAACCGTTGATTTGGAAGCGCATTTTTTCGGAGATGGCCAAACCAGCCGCGTCGTCAGCCGCACGGTTGATGCGATAGCCGGACGACAGTTTCTCCATGGTCTTGCTCATTTGCGTGTTGTTGAAGCCCAGGTTGCGGTGTGCGTTGAGGGCTGCAACGTTGGTGTTGATGTACATCGACATCTTCACTCATCCTCCATGATTGATATTTCGTCGCTTCCATGCGACTTAATTCCTATATCGGCAGAGACAGCCGAATAGTTTATAGGGGAATGCCAAATTTTTATTTCTTTTCGTCGAAATAAAGAGACGGGGACAATCCATAATCCGAATCGCCGTAAGCCCGCCTCAACTGGCGATGCTCCTGGAACGCGCGTAGGGAATCGCCGGTATTGGTCATGTCCCGGTTGATGCCGGCCGCGGTTTCACGGATGTTCTCCGTGATTTTGCCGATGATCGGCGCGATGTTCGCTTCGAAATGGGCTCGGATCCGCTCCTGGCCGAAGGTTTGCCGGAGGGCGGTTTCCAGGTTCACGATTTGCTCCTGCCGTTTCTTCCACTCGTCGGCAAGAAGCGCAAAGTTTTCGGCAAACCGGTCGTCCTCCGCGTGCTCCGCAACCAAATGCCGCTGATCTTCACTGATCCGGAGCAATTGACGATACAAACCTTCCCAGTCATGAAAGATTTCAGTCGATTCCCGGTCTTGCGCCAAGGCTGACCTCCTTCCCGATTTCCGCCCAGGCTGAACGCAGCTGCCTGACATAACCCGCCACCTCGTCCAACAAAGACCGGTCTTTGCGGAGATTGGCTTGCACCAACCGGTTGATGGCATACAAGTACAATTGCTTCAGGTTTTGGGCAATCTCTCCGCCCTGTTCCGGATTCAGACAGGCGAGGAGTTCGGAAAGAATGTCCTGGGTTTTGAGGATATGGGTGCGGGCCGCAGCCTGGTTTCCGCTTTCCATCGCATTGGCTGCATGTTGGAGATTGGCCAGGGCACCGTCATACAACATCAGGATCAGCCGATGCGGTGAGGCGGTTTCGTATTTGTTTTTCTGATACGCTTGATAGCCCGTGTAATTGGGAAGGTTCACGCCCATCATTCCTTACCAGTTTGAATTGAATGACATTGCGGCAATCTGACTGTTCAGCCATGCCATTTGGCTTTGCATGGAGGACAGCGCCACTTCCATCGCGCCGAATTGCTTCTTCAATTGCTCTTCCCGCAGACTGAGACGGAATTCCATGTTCTCCATCTGTTTGGTGATGAATTTGATTTGTTCGTTGTACCCGTCGATCCGTGCGGCGATGATCCCCGTGGCGGAACGCGTCCAAACTTTCAACAATTCGCTGAAGCGCTGGGCGATGCCGGCGGACTCCAGATCGGAATTTTCGTTTTGCGACTCGTCGTGGGTGAACAATTGATAGACGGCTTCCGGATTTTCCTCCAGGGCTTGTTTGAACTTGTCCTTGTCAAAGGTGATCGTTCCGGTCATCTCGCTGCCCTTCGTTACGCCCTTGTCGATCTCGATCCCGATTTGGGACAGGAACTTGTAGGTGAGCCCGCTGTTTTTCCCGCCGGGACCCACCCGCCCGGAAGCCCATTTGGACAACTGATCCTGCAGGGAACGAAGGGTGAAATCGCCTTGCAGGGCTCCTCCGGAAGCGGTTTGCGTGCGAATCGTGTTGACAACCTCATTGTACGCCTTGACGAAGGCTTCCACCTTCGCCGCCACTTTGTCGGCATCCCTGGCGACCGTGACGGTGGAATCCCCTTCTTTGAGCAAGGTGATGTTGAGGCCGCTGACGACGTCCTTGAGTTCGTTGCTGTTGGATGTGATGGTCAGGTTGTTGATGACGACCTCGGCGTTACTGGCATCGACCAGCGTATTCACACTGTAGTCTTCCTTGACGAGACCGATGGCCTTCAGAAGACCGGACCCCCCGTCAGCAAGATAAACATGCTGATCTTTCGGCGGAGTCTGCCCAGATTCAGTCGGGTTCCAGAACTCGATGGTATGGTCCAGGCCGGATTTTCTGGCCGTCAACAGCAACGTCTTCTTGCCCGGGTTTGTTTCCACCAGGGAAGCGGACAGGCCGGCGTCTTTGGCGTTGATTTGCTGCATCAGGTTGTTCAGCGCTTTCTCCACCGTGTCGCCGTCAAACTTGACTTCGACGGATTTGCCGTTTACTTGAATCTTGATGGTTTTGGCCTTCTCGAGATCCTGTATGTATTGCTCATAATCCGGGTCGCCTTCGTCTTTGGGCACCAACCCCAGTTTTTCACTCAGGAAATCTTCCACCGTTTTTTTCAGATCGTTCGCGTTTATCTCGATGGACCGGATGCTGTGCTGCTTGGCCAATTGCTTCACTTCGATCTCGTAATCGGCTGCTGCCGCCTTGTCCGTTGCCGTCACTTTCAGCACCTTGTCATCCGAAACGGAAGCGCTGTACTGGTTGAACGCGGAAAGCTGCTTCAGCTCCTCCGCAGCCGAACGCAAAGCAGAAAGCTTCGTATTGATGGAACGAAAAACGGACAATTGCGAATTGTAGGTCGTCTTTCGCGTTTGCAGCTTGTTGTACGGCGCTTTCTCGAGTTGCATCAACTGGGAAATGATGGTGTTGGTGTCCAGGCCGGACGCAATGCCGCTGAGACTGAATGACACGATGAACCCCTCCTATGTCGGATGCACCGACAGTCCGTTGCCGATTTGGGCGATTACAGCTTTTCGTCAATGTACAGGCCGAGAATCTTCTTCATCTTGACCGACAGATCAATCAGAAATTCCGGCGGCAGGCTGACGATCACTTCCTGGGTGGAAGAATCGATCACTTCGACGTACATCATGGAAGCTTCCTCGTCAAATTTGAACTTGAGAAACTTGCCGGTGTAGGAAAACTGCTCGTTGTGCTTGTCCAGCATTTCCTGCAGCTTTTCCTTGTCCTGTTCGCTCATCCGGCTCAAGTCGAAGGACGCTTTCCGGGCGGTTTTGTCCGGGATGCGGTCGCCGGCGAACCTGGCCTCGTTCCGATCGATTGGGATCCTTTCTCTTGTCGGATTGACGGATTCAATGCGTCCGATCTCGGCGAACGGTTCGATTTTCGGAGCATTGGCGCCATTGAGGGATACCATGACTTTCAACACCCTTTCATGCAGAAAGATTCTATTTGGTGAATCTATTCAAGAGATGGAGAAGCTGGCTTTGATCAATTTGATTTTTGCCGGCCTTCAGGTTTTCCTGGAGGATGCTTTCCATCAATTCCTTGCGCATAATTTGGATGTTTTGCGGTGCGGAAAAACCGAGTTTGACCGTATCGCCTTCCACGCCGAGCACTTGCACCTCGATGGTTTCCCCTATCATCACCGCTTCGCCGGGTTTACGCCGCAGGACGAGCACTAGGACCCCTCCTTGCGAATGAGTGGATGGCGGATCGGATAAGCCGGATCATCAATGACGAATTGGCAGCCGCGCCGGCTCCCGGGAGCCGCCAAAACCGGAGCCTTCAGGTTGACGAACAGTTCATCGTCGATGGCGTTGACAATCAGGAAGGTGTTGACGTCCTCCGGTTGCCGAATGGCCAACAGTTCCACGGTCGGACGGTCAATTTGGAAGCCGTAGTTTTCAGCCCCCAGATGGGCCGGAAGCAGAATGAAGCTGAGTTCGTCATTCAGGGCGTGCAGGATGTGGAACGGACCGTCATCCACCTGAATGAGGGCGAAATCCTTGAATTCATGCAAACCGATCAACCCGCGCGGAAAATGGTAGATCTGGCTTTCCGTCACCTGGAACGATCCGTATGCGCGGCTGTTGACGGTACGAATCGCATCTTTGGAACTCGCCGTTTGGTTCATGTCATCCATCGCGCTCCCACTTGAAATTGGTGTCCACCGTAATTTCCGGCGGATAGATGCGAACGTCAATTTGCACGCCGAATTTGGGTGCGGCGGCGATTTCCACCGTCCGCTTCCGGCTGGCAAGGAATTTTTCGTAAGCAACGCGCCCGAATACATTTCCCTTCTCTTCGGCAAGATTGCCGATGCGTCGTCCGCCTTGCACGCGCAGGCTGACATCCCGGGCGTAACGTTCCTGGGCGATGGCCTTGATTTCCTCAACCTGGTCTTGCACTTTCAAAAATCCGCGTTCACGCCAGACGGGATCCCAGTGGGCATCCATCTCGGGATTTCGGGTGCGGATTTCGACGACCGCGGCTTCCGGCGCCGCGTCGACTTCGACCCGTTCCTGTTGCCTGGCGGGCGACTGACGTCCATTATTGGACGGGGCCTGATAGAGGGCCGATACCCCGGAAGAGGACAACGATCCGACGGACAGACTCATCCTGATTCACTCCATTTGTCATCTGAGGAAATCAACCAGCGACACTTGCATGAGTCGTGCCCCGACGGCGAGGGAGGCCTGCAGGACATTCTCGCGTTGCTGCAGTTCAACCAGCGCTTCGGCCATATCCACGTCGCCGACCTTCGAGCGCAGTTCCTTCAGCGACACAAGTTGGTCTTCAATCCGCTCCTTCATCAGCTCAAACCGGTTGGTGCGGGCACCGACTTCCGCCCAGGCTTCGCCGAGCCGGTCGGACAACACGTCGATTTTGGCAATGTCGTCGGAGAGTTTGTCCAGTTCGTTGTTTTCCAGGTGGCTGATGATCTCGTCAAACACCCGGAAGGCGTTGTCCAATGCGCCGGCTTGGCCAAAGATTTCTTCCCCGGTAATGCTGACCGGCACCGACACGTTCGCGCTTACGTTCAGGTAATAGACGCCTTTGTCCGTCTTGTCGTTGGCCGGATCGTTCAGGGAATAAGGTTTCACGTCGGTTTTCTGTCCGTTGAACAGATAACGGCCGGCGTAACTGCTGTTGCCGATGGTGACCAATTGTTCCTTCAATTGCTTGATTTCCGCGGCGATCGCGCTCCGGCTGTCATCCGGCGTCGTTCCCGTGGCGCCCTGTTGCACCAGTACCTGTGCCCGCTTGTGAACATCGTTGATTTGCTGGAACATCTCGTCCATCGTCTTCAAATATCCGATCGCGGTGTTGGCGTTCTCCAAAAACTCGTTGGTCCGGTTGATCTCACTGTTGTACCGCATGTAGTAACCGACGCCGACGGGGTCGTCGCCGGGTTTGTGGATGCGCCGGCCGGTGGCCAGCTTGTTTTGCCAGTCGATGATGGTGGAATTGTTGTTGCGCAAATTTTTCAGCAATTGGATGCTTTGCATCGAACCCGTTACCCGCATGTCCCTTCACCTCGCCTCATCGGCCAACCAAGCCCATTTGATTGATGATCCGGTCAAGCATTTCGTCCACGGCGGTCATGTTGCGTGCCGCCGCATTGTAGGCGTGCTGGAAGCGAAGCATATCCACCAGTTCCTCATCCAGTGATACGCCGCTGACTTCCTGCCTCCGGATGTTGATCGCGTCGGTCAAATCCCGCAAATTGTTCGCCTGCCGCTCGGCATTGTTCATTCGGGTGCCCAAGTCGCCGACCAGCGCCCGGAAGTAGTCGTCGATCGTGCCCGAGGACAAGCTGGTCAAATTGGCCGGGTAATTGAACACCTGGTCCCGCAGGCCGGTGAGCGCATAGGCGATGTCGCTGTTGCCGCGGATCGCCTTTCGGCCGTCGTCGCCCACTTCGTACTTGCCGGCCGCTGCGACAAGATTCGTGTTATTCTGAATTTCGGAGTTGACCCGGATGTTGGCCATCGTGAACGTGTCGCTGCCGTCGGCAGTCGTGAAGAACGGAATGTTGGTCCGGCCGCCGTCGAGGGCGTAACCGAGCCGGTGCAGACCGTTGAAGCCATTGACCCGGAATTCCACCGGGCTCACGATTTCCGATCCGGCAGGGATCGTCTGGCCGGCGGGAATGACGGTGCCGTCGGCCAGCTCCACGTCGTTCAAGGCGGTCATGTCGTCGGACGTCATGTACCCGTTATCGAGGCGAACGGTGATCTCCCCGTTGACGAGGGTGTCGACCATCGCGTTCAATTGGTTTCGAATCTGATTGATTTCTTCCAGCGAGTGCCGGTAACCGGCCAGTTCGCCGCTGGTCGCCGTTTCGACGTTGCCAGCGGCAAGGGCCGTGAAGGTTCCGTTCGCCACCACGGTGACGCCGGCCGCCACGATGGAATAGTCGCCTTCCGGCGTTTCGATCACCTGGACATCGATGATGGAGGAAAGCTGGTCCACCAGCAGGTCACGCTGGTCGCGATAATCGTTGGCATTGTTGCCCATCCCTTCGGTGCGTTGAATCAGCGTGTACAGGTTGGCAATGCTTTCGATGAGCACGTTGGCCTGGGTGATTTTGCGATCAACGTTCAATTCGATGTCGCTTTCCAGACCCCGCAGGCCGGTCTCCAACGCATTGAGCGTATCCGTCAGGTTGACGGCGGCACCGACGAGATCAATGCGGGCACTCAGCAGGCCGGGATCCCGGTTCAAGACTTCCAGCGAATTCCAAAATTTGTCCATGACGCTTCGCAGTCCGCTTCCGGCAGGCTCGTTGAGGAGCGCCGAAATGGATTCCAGCGTCGAATTGCGCACGTTCCACATGTTTTGCAATGCGTTCTCCCTGCGATACTGCAAGTCCAAATAACTGTCCCGCAGCCGTTCGATGCTGTCATACTGGACGCCGGTGCCCAGTTGACCCGGAGCGGTGCTGCTGCTCATGCCCGGCGCTTCGATGGGCTGGGTCGCCGACAGGTTCACCCGTTGCCGGGAATAGCCTTTGCTCGCCGCGTTGGCGATATTGTGGCCGACGGTCTGCAACGCAACCTGTTGCGTCAGAATGGCGCGCTTGCTTGTTTCCAGGCCGTGAAATGTGGATCGCATCTTGTACCTCCGTTCGCTCTACATCCGAATATCGTAACCGGAAGACCGGAATTTCTCCGGCCGCTCGTCCAGATCTTTGCCGTATATGTAATCGCTCCGGGTGCCGCTGTCCGTCGCCGTTTGTGCTGTCACCGAATCCAACTCCGCCTGAAGCAGATCCCGGTTCGCCTCGGCGGCCGTTCTCAACCGCCGGGCCGCTTCGGTCAGCTGTCGTTGCAACTCCCGGACGGCGTTCCGCTCTTCTTCATCCAAAACGGCGATCACATCGGAAAGCGTCGAACGCGCATCAGGTTTGAGCCCGCGCGCCCGTTGCCACTCGGTCATCGCGTTGCGCCTTTCGGCATCCAATTCGTCAAACCGGTCCAGCAGCCGCTTCTGGCGGTCGGTTGCCGCTTCGATGTCCGCCGCTTCTCCAAACCGGACGGCTTCCCGCTTGACGCGCTCCGCTTCCGTCAGTTGCCCGTATATTTCCTTGATTTGGCGGAGAATATCCATCCACCGGGCGAAGGCATTCCCCGGCGTTCGGCTGACGTCCCTGCCGCTTGTCATATGGCGTTCCGCCTTTCGTCTGCATGGTTCCCTGTTCCTGCCGGTACAGCCCGGTTCAGGCCCTGGCGTCGAACCTCGCCCATGTGCCGCCTTCCGGCGCCTTGGGCGTGTGGGCCGGTTTCTCGTAGGTGATGTCGATCTCCCTGCTGCCGGCCATCGCGTCCAGAATGTACTGCACGTATTCCAGCGACTGTTCGATCAGCTTGCGGTTTTGCTCATTGGCTTCCTTCACCCGGCGGATCGCCTCCAGAAGCTGGCCTTGCAGCCTCAGCACATCCTCCCGTCCGTCTTCCGGCCGGATCATCATGGCGATATCCGCCAGCAACATCGAACTTTCGGGATGGATGCCCCGCTCCGCCAGCACGTTCGCCACGGCCATGCGCCAGGAAGTTTGCTTGCCGGCCATTTCCTTGACGACGCGGCTTTCCCGGTTCACCCACATGAGCAGTTCATCGATCCGGTTGCCAAGCAGCGCCTGCCGCTTGTGCTCGCTGATCTCATGCAACGAGCGGTGAAGGGCGAGCAGCTCTTCCATCAGTTTCAGCATCAAGGATACGGACACGGTTCTCACCGGCTTTCCTCAGTTTGGATTTGCCGCGGCGTTCGGGTTGCCGATCCTCCGAAAAAATCCCGGGGGACAGGCCGTCTTCACTGCCCGGGTTCGCCATCCAGCAAATGGGGGAGCAACTTCTCGGCCACTTTGCCCGCTTCCACGCGGTACGTGCCCGTCGAAACCGCTTCTTTCAGTTCGGCAATCCGTTCCAGACGTGCGGCATCCGCAGCCTGGGGCCGGGATTCCAGCAACTTCAGGGCTTCGTCGGAAAATTCCACGCCGTCTTTCTTCGCGCCGGGTTTCCCCGCGGCCCCCGTTTTGCCGGTTTCCACCTGCTTGCGGTACGGATTCACCGGTCCGATCCGGTTGATATGGTTGATGTTCATCAAATTCCTCTCCGTTCTTGCCAGGGTTGCATCTTTTCCCTCATAAAAAAAGAGAACCGTTTTGTATATCCTCATTATCGGTTCCCTCAGACTTATTTTTTATAGTCCCGTTGCTGTTGTTGCAAGCGCAGCTCATATTCTTTGCTCTTGTAGGTGAGGGTTTCCCTCGCCCGCTGCTCCGCTTCCTTCCGTCGCTGCTCCAGTTCTTCGGCCTGGCGGATGTCGTTCCTCAGCCGGTTCCTGCATCGGTCGCACATGAGCCCTTCCCGGATGAGGATGCCGCATACTTCGCAGGGATACATGAGATTCGGCGCGTTCGCCAGGGAGATTCGCCCTTCGCGGATGAACTTGGTGATCTGTTTGACCGAAACTTCGGTCGCTTCGCTGAGCTCCTGGATGTTCGCCCCGTTGTTCTTCCGCAAATATTCGACGCAGCGTTCGTACTCTTCTTCAACCGTCTTGACGCAGGCAGGACAGATGTCCCTGAGCCCCTTGGCAAAAATTTTCCCGCAGCGCGGACAATAGTCGATGTTCAATGCCATCCGCGGATCCCCCTCCCGACACAAGCAACCGGACATCCCCCGGCGCTGGACGGCATGCTTCTAAGATCAGTTTACATGAATCGAAAAAAATGGACAAGATTCTCGCAAGGCCGGAACGTCGGCGGAACGTCGGAAACGGCCGCGTATTCAACGCGCCCAGGTGAGGCCGTACACTTCCGCTTCCGGAAAATGCCTGCGGATGGCGCGGGCGCATTCCTGCATCGTGGTCCCCGTCGTGTACACGTCATCCAGCAGCAGCATGCGAAGCGGACGCCCCCTGCAGGCCAGGGAGGCGATCCGCGCGCGTTCCCGGCCGGACATGTCCCGGCAGGCGAAGGCGCCTTCGAGATGGCGAAGACGTTCCGCCCGGGATTTCTGGCTCATCTTGCCGGTATGGCGGGTGCGTGCCAGAAGCGGCACGCAGGGAATGCCTGACCGGTCGGCCAGCCGGCGGGCGATGAGTTCGGTCTGGTTGAAGCCCCGCTCCGCCAGCCGGTCTTCGCTGAGCGGCACGCAGACCAGGCAAGCGAAATCCCGCGGGCCAAACCCTTGTTCTTCCATCAGCCGCTCCAGCGTTCCCGCCGCCATGGCCGCAAACATGTCGGCCAGACGTTCATCGCCGCGGTATTTCAGGCGAGCCAGCCATTCCTTCATCGCGGCGGTATAACGCACCGCGCTCCGGTTCAGAACGAAGGCGGCGTCCACCCGCCGCGGACAGTCCGGGCATTCTTCCGCCCGGCCGCAGACGTTGCAGCGGATGTCGCCCGGCTGGATCCACGGAATGGTCTCCCGGCATCGCCCGCACAGAAACCGGCCCATGGCATGGCCGTCCGGAGCGGTGAGCGGGGCCGAACAGATCAGGCAGGTTTCTCCCTCCATGCGGAGAGCGGCCTGCACCCGGCCAACCAGCGAGCGGAATCTGCCATTCAATCCCGCCATGCCCGCCACCCCTTCCGGTTCGCGGACCGATCTCCGGCCCCCGATCCTGCCTGTTGCCCGGACGCCCGGCCGGAAATGAACCCGAAAAACCGCGAAGGACGGCTTTCGGGAGCAGGCCGGTTTCCGCGCCTGCCGGAATCCCCGGATTTCGCGAGCCAGCCTTTCTGCCGGGCAAGCTTGTTCATCCGCCGGATTTCGCGGATCGCGCGGCGCTGTTCGCGGGTTAGGCGGACGGCGAGGAACGCGACCCGGCCCTCCGGGTCTTCCGCCGAGCGCCCGGCACGGCCGGCCATCTGCACGAGCGCGGCAGCGTCGAACAGGCGATGGTCGGCCTCCAGCACGTACACATCCGCCTTCGGGATTGTCACGCCGCGTTCGAGGATCGTCGTCGTGAGCAGGATGCGGATGTCGCCGGCACGCAGCCGGCGCACCTTGTCTTCCCGCATCGGGTCCCGCGATGACGTGGCCTCGATGCGGCCGGGCGGACAAACGCCGTCCAGCGCCTTCCGGAGCCGGGCCAATTCCGGCTCCAGCATCGCGATTCGCGGCACGAACACGAACGCCTGGGCGCCGCGTTCGAGGGTCCGTATCAGCAGCGCGGCCAATTTCGCCGGCCGCTCGCAGGCCGGCACGGGCAGCGGGTGCCGGTGGTGCCGCACCGGCACCGTCGCGCACGGGAGCCGCCCGCGCCGCACGTCGCGCTGCATGTCCCGCGGCGGCGTGGCCGACAGCATCACGAACGCCGCCCCCGGCTTCAGCGCCTTGCGGGCGGCATGGGCCAGCATCGGATCGCCGTGGAACGGAAACGCGTCCACCTCGTCAAGCACGACCAGATCGAAGGCGGCTTCATGGCGAATCAGCTGGTGGGTGGTGGACACGATGATGCCGCCGGTCGGCCATTTCCGTCCGGCGCCGCCGTACAGGCCCGCCACCTTCTCCTCCGGGAAGGCGGCGGAAATGCGCGGGACGAGCTCCAACACCACGTCCTTGCGGGGCGTGGCCACCGCCACCCGGCCGCCCCGCGCCCGCACCGCCGCGATGAGCGGAAAAATCATCTCCGTCTTGCCCGCTCCGGTCACCGCCCAGATCAGAAACGAACGGACTTCGCCGCCGGATTGCGAAGGCCGGGATGACAGGACAAACCGAAGGGCTTCCCGTGCCGCTTCCTCCTGCACGGGATTCAGCGCAAGGCCGGGAACGGCCGACAAAGCGTCCGCCACGGCATCGCGTTCCCCAGTTGCCGATGCCGTTCCACCGGACGGCCCGGCCATCGCCGTATCAGATTCGGCAACAACGGCATTTCCGGTCGCCGGTCCGCCGTCGCAGACGAATCGTTCCGGCACGGTCCCGGCGACTCCGGAGGGCTTGGCCGCACCCGCAATCAGCGGCGTGCACGCCCGTGCCCGGCCCATGGTCAGGCAGCGCTCGCAGTACGGGCACGTTTCCCCGCAGGAAGCGCAGGCGGTGTAACGCATCCATCGTTCGTCCGCCCCGCACCGCAAACACAACGCCCGCTTGCGGGGCAACGGACGCCCGCGCCGGCCGGCAACCTCGACGGAAGGGCGCAAGGTGAACCATCCGGACAAAATCCCCCACTGGGCAAGAAAACGCCAGTCGCCGCCCGCACCCCCGAGCCCGAGCGATTGCACAAGCGATTCGAATTCTTCCGCCAACAGGGACCGGCCCGCCATCGCCTCCGTCAAACGGCCCGCCAAATCGGCCGGCTTGTCCGCGGCATCCGCATGCCCGCCGGATATCACCCGATTCTCCTCCGCCCCTGGCGCCTCGCCCGACAGCTTGTCCAAAAAGGGATCGCTCCCGATTTTGCCGCCATCCGCCGGCACAACGACGGGTTCCCTCTCCGGCCGCCAGGCCCGAAACGGCCGCCTCCCGTCGCGGTTCAACCGCCGCACCTCCGCCAGCGCCGTGCCCAACGGGTAAGGACGGGCCGAACGCCACAGCCGGACGGCGGCCCGGCGTTGCGCATGATAAAGCACATCCGCCCGCAAGGACGGATCGAGCGAAACGTGCCATCGCCGGCTCCCCGGCCGTTCGACGGCCACCAAATAAACCCGCATCATTTCCCCCCAGTCTTTGATCAAAAGGTTTTTGCATGCCGGACATACGAAAGCGCTGTCATTTCCATATGCAAGCGTGTGCGCTGCGGAATGCCCGGTTGAAAAGGCCCCTGTCCGCGGGGCTGGCTGTCAACGGAACCCATCTTTGCCGGGAGCAAACAAGCGAAGCACATCTACGGGGTCAAACATCGCGGAGCCAAAGCGAAGACGGCCGACGGGTTGCCGTACATGCACCGGCATTACCGGACCCATGAGCACAGCGGAGGCAACTTGTTCCAATCGTCGGGATGATGCAAAACCACGCGCACCGTCTCGCGAACCCCTTCGCGATCGGCAGCGGCGGCATGCAGGACCGGTTCCTGCCGGATGCCGTGCGTCCGGGCCAGCAGGCGAACGAGTTCAGGCGTTTCGTCGGAGGAGCCTTCGTCGATCACGGTGATGCGGATGCCGCGATCCGCGGTCAATCCATGCCAGTGAAGCGCCCGCACCACCCACTCCAGGCGTCGGCCTTCGTTCCGCGCATGGAGCACGTAGTGGCGCGAACCGCCGGACCGTCCTTCCCTGCGCCGGCAGGCCGCATGCACGCAGGCGGCGCCAAGCGCATAAATCCCGATGACCAGCAAAAGTTCGGCAATCATCATCTCCCGCCTCCCTTCTGCCAACAATATATGTCTTGCCGGAGAGGCGGGTTCCGGACGACACGGGCGTCCGCGGATTTTCGTCTGAAAACGGTTTCGCGTACAGGGAGCCGTCATGACAAAACAAGCCCGCCGCAATGGGCGAACCCGTTTGAATGTCGTTGCCTTCGACGCGTTACAGGGTGACCCAGCCGTTTTTGATGGAGTTGATCACGGCCTGGGTGCGATCGTCGACTTCCATTTTTTGCAGAATGCTGCTGACGTGGTTTTTCACCGTTTTTTCGCTGATGAACAGCTGCTCGCCGATCGCCTTGTTGCTCTTGCCCTCGGCCATCAGGCGCAACACTTCGGCTTCCCTGCGGGTAAGCGGGCTCCGGTCGCCGGCGATGAATTTCACTTCCAGCGATTGCGTCGCGTTCGGCGCGTTGGACAACTTTCCGCTCTCTTCCAGATACGTCATGCGGCGCAGCTGGTTGATCAGTTTGCCCGTCACCTTCGGATGGATGTAGGCATGTCCGTCGACCACGGCGCGGATGGCCTGGATGAGCACGTCCGCCTCCAGATCCTTCAACAGATAGCCGGAAGCGCCCTTGCGCAGCGTTTCGAAGACGTAGCTTTCATCGTCGTGAATGGACAGAATGAGCACCTTGATGTTCGGAAAAAGTTCCCGCATCCGCTCCGTCGCCGTCACGCCGTTTTCGATCGGCATGTTGATGTCCATCAGGACCACATCGGGATGGTGGATGTTGCACAGTTCGAGCACCTGGATGCCATCGCCGCACTCTGCCACCACTTCCATGTCTTCTTCCATTTCGATGATTCGCTTCAGACCTTCGCGGGTCAGTTGATGATCATCCGCGGATATGATCCGAATTTTCCTGGGTGACATGTTGTTGCTCCTTTCCTGTATCCAATCTGACCGGAATCAGAATGGTCAGTTTCGTCCCTGCATGGGGTTCGGACTCAATGTCAAGCCGCCCGTCCAACAGCTCCACGCGTTCCTTCATGCCGAGCAGCCCGAAATGGGAGCCGTCGGACATTTTCTCCAGCACGGATTCGACGTGAAAACCCTTGCCGTTGTCCTGGATGACCAGTTTGAGCATCTGGCTTTGAAACGTGAGTTCCAATGCCACGTGGGTGGCCTCGGCATGCTTCAGCACATTGAGAAACCCTTCCTGGACAAGGCGAAAGATGGCCGCTTCCATCGAGGAAGGCAAACGATAATCGTTTCCGGTGTACTCGAAAGTGGTATGGATTTTTTCCTTCTCTTCAAAATCCTGCGTGAATTTGCGCAACAGCGGCACGAGCCCGAGATCATCCAGCGCCATCGGCCGCAGGTTGAAAATCATTTTGCGGATTTCTTCCATGCTGCTGCGGGCCTGTTTCTTCAGTGCGGCGAGCTCCGCTTCCATGCCGCCCGTCTGCCCTCTCTCCATCATGCGCTCGGCGATTTCCGCGCGAAGCACGACATTGGCGATCGTCTGGGCGATGCCGTCGTGCAGTTCGCGGGCCAGGCGCTTGCGCTCTTCCTCTTGCGCCATGAGAATTTTCAAACCGAGCAATTGGTGGTTTTTGACCGACTCTAGGATTCGGGCCGCCTGCGCAATGTCGCCGGACAAATAATCGAGCACGACGCTCATCTGCAGCCCGACGCCTTCGGCCCGCTCCAACGTTTTCTCCAGGTTGCGGATCCGCTGCTGCAGCTCCCCCCTGCGGGTTCTCAGCTGCTGTTCCTTCTCCCTGGCGAGAAACAGTTCCAGTTGGATGCTCGTGGCGTTCTCGTAAGCAACGCGGATGTCTTCTTCGGAGAATTGCTCGAAGTTTCGGCTGACTTCCCGTAGACGAATACGGGCCAGCTTGAAACGGCTTTCCAGACGGTCAACCTCGGAGATCGTAAGGTCCAGCTCATCCTGAACCTGCCTGCACTCGACCTGCAGCGCCTCTTTCTCTTTCTGGGCACTCTCAAAAATCTCGTAAATCTGATTTTTGCTGTTTTCCAGTGCCCTGGTCGCTTCTTTGACGATGCGATCTATCGCTCGCGAGTCGATCTCCACACCCGTACCCCCCGCCCCCGACACGCAGGTTGCTAGCATTATAGTATCACAAATGGCAGGGGTTGGTGTGAACAATTAGTCCTAAATTTGCATGCATTCGGGAGAATTCGGGAGATTACTGCAACGTGATCGACTTCGTCTCGTTGTTCCATCCAACGTCCCAGCCGAGCACTTCGGCGATGAAACGGAGAGGCAGCATCGTGCGTCCGCCTTTGACTTGCGGAGGAACCGGAGAAACCGCCGGTTTGCCGTCCACCGTCACCATCCCGTCCAGCACCCACATTTCAACAAGATGCCCGTCCCGGATGACCGAAGCGCGTCTTGCAGCCTGGTCCCAAAGCACCTCGCCGCCCAGCGCGTCCACGAAGAACCGGATCGGGATAAGGGTATGGCCGTTCACCGCATACGGCGCAAAATCGAGCTTCTGCTCTTCGCCGTCCACCGTGATCGTCTCGCGGCCGAGGGCCATCTCCACCTTCGCCCGGTGCATTTCCGGCAATTCCCGCTTTTGCTGGAATTCGATGTCGTCCACCGCGATCAGCCCGACGGCCATCCGTTCCTCCTGGCCGCTCGCCGGACTTGCCACGTAAATGCGGCGAAGGGTGAGCGGTGCGGACAACCCCAGTTCCTCGAGATCCAGGGCGACCTTCTTCCAGCCGGTCCAATTGACCGGGGTGGCCAGGTCGACCAGTTTCGTTTCGCCGGATCCATCCACAAACTCCGCCCGCAGCCAGTTGAGGGAAGCATCCCCCAGCACGTTCAGCCGCAGCATGCTCGGCTTGCCGGGAATGACGACGCCCTTGCCGCCTTCGCCGAAGGCGGCGTAAATCGCCTTCGTGCCGCTTCCTTCGGTGAAATCGTAATCGAACACAAGGGTGTTCGTCCGGGAATTGCCCGCCTTCTGCAGGCGAATGTTCGCCGGAATCCCGGCATGGGTCGATTGCGGCGTGATCGGCGGATTCACCTCGTCAAAATCGGCGAACAGCGTATCCGTGCCCACGGCTTTCGTCAGCATGGCGCCGTATCCGTCGTAACGGGCAATGAAACGCCCCGTGTCAACGCCGTCGTGCAACCGCGTCACCGTCACCGTATCGCCGGCTGCCGTCCCGTCAAATCCGATGAACGTCCACTCGATGAGTTCCGCCGGCACTTTCCGGACCGTTCCCTGTTTCGTCACCGCCGTCACCGACAGCGTATAGCTGTTGCCCTCGGCGATCAGGAAATCGTCGGCTTCAATCCGGAGTTCGGCAAGTTCGGCCCGGCCCGCCACCTGCACGTCGGCAGACGCCGTGATGCCGTTGCCGCTCGCGGCCGTCACCGTCGCCGAGCCCGGTGCCATCCCCGTCATGTGGGTCCCGTCAAACATCGCCACCGTTTCATCCGAACTGGTCCATTGGATGGACGACGGATCGACAACGATCGGATTGTAGTATTCGTCGTAGGCTTTCAGCGCTAGCTGCGCCCGTTCATTGATGAAGTAGACGTCTTCTCCGCTGACGAAAAGGCCGAGCACGTTGCCGGCCGGCGCCGTGGTGTACACGCCGAGGCCGTTCACAACCCGGCGGGCGACGCCTTGCTCCAACTCGCTCACCAGCACCGCCGATGTTTCGCCGAGCGGGCGCGCCACCATCTGCGTGGATCCGCCGCCGTCCAGGTTGACGCCTTTCCACACGCCAATGGCGATCATGAACGACTGCAGTTCCTTCAACGTCATGCCGTCGCTGTCGGCGCTTTTGTCAGCGGTGATCAGATAGACATAGCGCCCGTCCTGCGAATAACCGATTGCCGTGCGGCTCCGCGCGGCGCTGCCGCTCACCCCGCCGATGTCGCGGGAGAAGGCCGCCGCCTTGCCGCCGTCCACCAAAATCGTGTGGCCGCCGATCATCATCCGGTATTTGGCATTCGCATCTCCGGCGGCGCTTTTCAGTTGATAATCGATATAGATCGGATCGCCGGGCGCAAAGTTTTCCGTCAGAAACTTGGCCGCCTTGCCAGACGCCCGCAAAATGTAACCGCCCTCCGGCACGAGCATGTCCAGCGGGCTGCCCGCGGCGATGTTGATCACCCGGCCGTTTTGCACCAACACTTCCGTCGGAACGGTGGCTCCGTCTTCCCCCCGCTCCTTGCTTCCCCAGTCGCTCGTGTACAAATGGATGGCGTCGGCATGGCTGTGCCTGCCGTCGATCCAGGAAGCGGCCTTGTTGACGCCGGCGAGCGGATAATACGTCATGCCGTCCTTCGACACGCGCCCTTCAAACGAAAACAGGTCAATCACCGGGCGCCGGTCTTCCGTCAGGGCGAAAGCGTACATGCCCGCCAGTTCCGTCGGCGACGAAACCATGATGCCGCTCTTGATTTGCCCGCCGATCGAAGCGCCCTGACCGTTCATGTTGTACACGTCCCCGTTGATGCCGGCCACCGCGCCCGTTTCCCGGGCCATGTTGGTGACGGTGTTGTGGGTCGCCACCTTCCCCTTCTGGCCGATCATGAGGTCGAGTTCCACATGCGGATTGGCCAGATCAACCACCAATACGTCCGCTTTCACGCGGATTTCCTTGCCGCTGCGGGCGGCGTTCCAAATGTATCGGCGATGTACGGCGCCTGACGTCACCGGCGTTTCTTCGACGAGCTGAACGGACGGCGCCTGGGCCGCGGCCGCCGCCGCGATGTGCACGTCTTTCGCCGCACGTGCCAATGCCCCCGCTGCGGCCGATTCCATTCGCACTTCGCCTTGCAACCAATCCGTCGTTCCCAAAGCATGGGCTTGTCCGATGCCCGCGCCGGCAGGCCAGCTTCCCGCCAACACCGCCGCCGCCATGAAAGCCAATGCGCGTTTCTTCCTTCTCCCATGCATCATGATCCCATTCCTCTCCCATCCTTGTTCCTCAAGCGCCGAAGCGGCGCTTTCTCTCCCAGACTATTAGACGCAATGCGGCAGGAAATGGTTACGATCATGCGCCTTTCATTTTTTTCCAGGCAGACGATGCGAACCCGGTTCCCGCCGCCCAAGAAAACGAAAGCCGCCGCATGAACGCTCCCGCGGCGATGCACGCCGTATGGGCAAAACCCTCACGCGATGGCTGGCAAAAGGTGAATCACATGCACATTCAAAACGAATAATAACCCATGTAATCGTCCGGCGAGCCGAGATGTTCCCTTCTGAAACTGGAAACTTCCCACGCGCCGGTCTGTTCGTTCTTTTTCATCGAAAACGTATATTTCTTGTAATCCCGGTTCTCCAGCGCCAAAACTTCATAGTGGTTTTCTTTCACGACCTCAATGAGCAAAATGGCGGGTGTCGGAAAGTAAACGTACTGGCTGCCGGGATTGACGTAATACGGCAAAATTTCTTCGATGTACTTGTCGATTGCTTTCAACCGGTCCGGGTCGTTCTCGCCGATCACCATGCGGTTGTAATAGGAGGCAAAGGTCGGATACGGATTCAGCACGCGTTTCAACTCGTTCTCCGACACGTAAAACTCCTTCGTGACGGCTTCCTTCGTTTTCCGCGCCCGGCTGATGTCGATGTTGGCCCGTTCCAGATCACGAACGCGATAATACGTTTTGTAATTGGCATCCACGAAGCTGAATACCGGATATTCCCGGCCGTCCACCGTCATCGTGTGCCCGGTTGTGGTCAACAGCGCGGTGGAATCGTAATCGTTTGGATCCGCCGTCTGCCCGGGGCCGGTAGAGCCCGGCTCTTCTCTCGTCACCCGGATCGTGTTCGTTGCCGCATCGAACGCGACGTCCGCACCGAGCAGATTGCCCAAGCTCCTGAGGGGAAGGTAGCTCGTTCCGTCCACAATCAAAATGTTGCCGACATCCGCCTTCTTGCCGTTCAGCAGCACCTGAAAATCATGCCGGACATACGCCGTCACCTTCTCGATCTGGGATGCGGCGACAGCGCCCGCGGCAAAACCCGCCAGCAGCAAGAAAGCGAGGAGGAACGTTCTTTTCCACTTCAAGGGCAACACCTCCACATCCCATACTAGCACCTTTTGTCAAAAAAGAGAATAAAAATGCCGACCCATGTCGGGTCGGCCTTTGTGCCCAAATTGATGCTGTCGATTATTGTCCGAACGCCTGCTGCCTCAGCTGTTCCGCCCTGTCCGTGCGTTCCCACGGCACGTCGAGGTCGTCGCGGCCGAAGTGCCCGTATGCCGCCGTTTGGCGGTAAATCGGGCGACGCAGGTCCAGCATGCGGATGATGCCCGCCGGACGCAGGTCGAAGTTGTTGCGAATCAACTCCACCAGCTTTTCGTCGCTCACTTTGCCGGTGCCGTACGTATCGACGTTGATGGAGACCGGCTGGGCAACCCCGATGGCATAGGCCAGCTGGATTTCGCATTTGTCCGCCAGGCCGGCGGCCACGATGTTTTTCGCCACATAACGGGCCGCGTAAGCCGCGGAGCGGTCCACCTTGGTCGGGTCCTTGCCGGAGAAGGCGCCGCCGCCGTGGCGGGCATAGCCGCCGTACGTGTCGACGATGATTTTGCGGCCGGTAAGTCCGGCGTCCCCCTGGGGCCCGCCGATGACGAAACGGCCGGTCGGGTTGATGAAATATTTCGTGTTCGCGTCAATCCATTGCCCCGGAACGATCGGTTTGATGACATGTTCCATGATGTCCCGCTTGATCTGTTCCTGCGAGATGTTTTCCGAGTGCTGGGTGGACACCACGATCGTATCGACGCGAACCGGCTTGTCGTCTTCGTACTCGATGGTCACCTGCGTTTTGCCGTCGGGCCGCAAATAATCGAGGGTCCCGTTTTTGCGCACTTCCGCCAGCCGGCGGGCCAGCTTGTGGGCCAGCGAAATCGGCAGCGGCATCAATTCCGGCGTTTCGTTGACCGCGAAACCGAACATCAGGCCCTGGTCCCCGGCGCCGATGTTGTCGGACTCCCGGCTCACGTCCGCCGTCTCGTCGCGGGTCTCCAACGCCGCATTGACCCCTTGGGCGATGTCCGGGGATTGCTCGTTGAGCGAAGTGAGCACGGCACAGGTGCTGGCGTCAAAACCGTACTTGGCCCGCGTATAGCCGATTTCCCGGATCGTCTTGCGCGCGATGGCCGGAATGTCCACGTAGTCGGCTCTTGTCGAAATTTCCCCGATCACCAGCACAAGACCGGTGGCCACGGACACTTCGCATGCCACGCGGGCATAAGGATCCACTTCCAGAAACGCGTCGAGCACCGCGTCGGAAATCTGGTCGCAAATTTTGTCCGGATGCCCTTCCGTAACGGACTCCGAAGTAAACAAACGTCTTGCCATGCGATAACCTCCTGACCGCCAACACCCAAAGTATTGACAAAAAAATGACCTTTCCCTATTGGAAAAGGTTCCAAAACCTTCAGATTGTAATCATAGCGAAATCGTCAAAAACTGTCAATGGACAATCCGGCGTCCTTCCCCATGCCGAGTTGGGCCTGCTGAACCAGCCGACGCACGATTTGGCCGCCGACGGCTCCGGCATCCCGGGACGCGACATGGCCCCAATAGGCCTCATGAGCCAAGGGTGAGATTCCGCCGAGTTCCGCGGCAAATTCCGCGTCCGCCGACGCGCCGGCAACAACCGGAGCGACGGGAATGCCGAGTTCCGCCGCAATTTCGTATTTCAATCGGTTCAACGCTTTCTCCGCTCCCGGAACCGAAAGCGGCTTCCTGCGGGATTGTCCGCGCGCCATACCCATTCCTCCTCATATGTGGCGTGTACCCGTAGTATGGCTGCGTCCCCCCGCAGGAAACACCGATCAAGTTTTGCGATACGATCCGAAATCTTCCGTCACTCCGGCGGCAAAATCGAATGCGGCCCGCGCACGAGCGCGATCGCCGATCCTTGCGCCTTGATCCCCCGGTTGTCCCGCGGGAACAGGAGCAGATGGTTTCTCGGCGCCGCCTTGCCCGGCCGCAAATCTTCACCGTCCGTCAAATCCGAAGCGCCTTCCGGGCTGTCGCTGAAAATTTCCGCCTTGCCGGAACGGAGAATGACTTCCGCCCCTCCGCCGACCACCAGCCGTTCGCCGTCCTTGAGCGTCACGATTTTCAGCTCGGCTTGTCCGCCGCCCACGTCGATGCCGCCCGCCGCCAGCTTTCGGATGGCTTCGTCGACATAACTCTTCGTCACGACGGGATCGTTGGCGGATCCCGGCGCATTGATGCCCACCGAACCTTCCGCCTGCGTGACGACCACCGTGCCGATGCCAAGCCCGCTGCCGAACAATGCCACGGCCAGCGCGATTTTCCCCAGTTTGTTCAACATGATTCTCTCCTCATCGTCCATACTATAAACAATTATACATGAATCGACATAGAGAAGTTGCGGTCTGGATACACAAAGAAACCAGTGTTTTTATTTTGGTATGCGTTAAAGAAAGAGGATCGTGAAGCCTGCCTTGGCCTAATTAGTTTCCCCTGAAAAAGTCAGGGATTCTGAGCAAAACAAAAAGGAATTCGCAGCCTTGAAATGGAAATTGTTATTGTCCAGATAACAAATCCCGAGGGGCGAATTCCTTTGACTAAGAAGTTCTACATCGCCCCTCGGGAATCCTTCCACGAGGTGAAGAAAATGTTGAAACTTCGCGACGAGCAATTAACCCTTTGGGACTCCATTCTTCCGGAAGAGGTTCGGAAACTGCCTGCGGAACTGGCGATCATCGATGAAGTGTTGGACGACGAACGCTTCCTGCAACCATTTATCGAAAAGCATCCGACGAAATCGAACATGGGCCGTCCCACCTACCCCATCGAAAAATATCTGCGCCTCATGGTGCTGAAACGCAAGTATAATCTGGGCTATGAGTCTCTCATCAAAGAGGTCGGCGACAGTATCACCTGGCGCATGTTCTGCCGTATTGCTATCGACGAAGAGATGCCTGATCCTTCGACGCTCATCTACGCCCGCAAACGCTACGGCGACGAAGTGGTCAGCCAACTCAATGAGGCGTTGCTTCAGAAACTGAAAGAAAAAGAAATCCTCAAACACCGCAAGCTTCGTACCGATACGACGGTAATCGAATCGGATGTCCACCACCCAACGGACGCGACGTTGCTGCAGGATGGCGTCAAAGTCATCACCCGTCTGGTGCAGAAAATCCGCAAAGTCGCCTCCCATGCCGTGCAAAGATTTGAAGACCGTACCGGTGAGATCAAGGAGAAGATTCTGTCCATCGCCAAGGTGCTTCGTCGCCGCAGCCGGGAGTCTTGGGAAGAAGTCGACCGCATCACCGAAAGTGTGATTGAAGTGGCGGAAGAAGTGATCGACAAAGCTAACGCGGTTGTTGAGAAAATACAGAATAGCAGCAAACGGATTGCACAGCAAAGCAAAGAGCGGCTTAAAGCAGCTGTCATGCTGACCGGCAAACTGATCAACCAAGCCAAACAGGTCGTCACGGGCACGCGCATTATACCGGATCGCATCGTCAGCTTTTTTGATCCGGAAGCCAGGCCGATCAAGAAAGGAAAGTTAGCCAAAGGAACGGAGTTCGGATACAAAGGCCGAATTGACGAAACGGAGAGCGGCTTTGTCACCGGATATGACGTGTTCGACGGCAACCCACCGGACGATGAACTGCTCATTCCAGCGGTTGAAGCCCACATCGAAACATTCGGCTCAGCCCCTGCAGCTGTCGCGACGGACCGCGGATTCTCCTGCAAGAAAAACGAAGCGGCCGTGACAGCGCTTGGGGTAAAATGGGCGAGCTTACCCCGAAAGGGCAAGAAAGGCCAAGCGAGAACCGAACATGAAAACCAACCTTGGTTCAAAGATTTGCAGCGCTACCGTGCAGCAGGCGAGGCGAAGATCAGCCTCCTCAAGCGCAAGTACGGTTTAGGCCGTAGCAGGTATAAGGGCCTTGCCGGCTCAAAAAGCTGGGTCGGGTTCGGAATTCTGACCCACAACCTCGAAAGAGCGGCCAAAATGCTCACTAAGACAGCACGGTAAGTAAAAATAAGGTAAATGGACAGTCCTGAAAAAGTGATGAAGAAAGAGCACTGTTGACGAACAGACTTTTTCAGTAGCAACTAATTAGTCAAGTATGATACTCTATCTTTTGGCAATTTCATTTGGCACAGCCGCTTTATTTACAATAAATAATCTAGAATAAAGGATTAGGAAGGGTAAAAATGACGAAAAATGAAAGCAAATTCAAAATTGCTTCATTGCTATTTGCATCATCATTAATTTCCTTTACACTTTGTTTTTTTGGGCCGTTGAATATATTTGTTGGAAATGCTTTGGAAATTCCAATGGTGTTGTCTGAAATTTGGATTTCGTTTTTTGGAATGTCGATAATATCAGCTGTTTTATTGTTTTCCATCCTCTTCCTTCTTTCATCAAAATTGAATTGGAAAAGAGTTAACGCCATATCATTTGGAATCGGCATATCTCTGTGGATTCAAGGAAATTTTTTGGTTTGGAAATATGGTACCGGTGTATTTGATGGCCAGGAAATTGAGTGGTCCCAGTACATTGGGTATGGAGTTATTGACAGCATTATTTGGATTACCATTATTTTATTTTTCTTTTCTAATTTTGAAAAAATAGCAAAATACTCTATGTTACTTGCGATATCAATTTTCTTGATTCAATCTATGTCTCTGGCATATCAAATCATTCAAATGCCTTCCGCAGATTCAGCGTGGAATCAAAATGTAATTGACGGAACATCAAAATATAGTTTTTCTAGGGATGAAAATGTGATTGTATTGCTGCTTGATGCAATGCAATCTGACGTATTTCTAGAAATCATCAATGAAAATCCAGAACTGAAAGAAACCTTCGGGGGATTTACTTATTATCGCAATACATTAGCCGGATATCCAACAACATATGCATCAGTCCCATTGATTCTGACAGGGAAATACTATGATAATTCAATTCCAATCAAGCAATTCATTAAGGACGCCTTTTTATCCGACTCTCTCCCAAAAACCCTGAAAGACAATGGATTTCGTGTAGAACTATATCCACTTGTAAATAATACAGTTTATTTGAGTGAAGATGTTGCATCAAATATCGTTCCAGGTACCAACGCAACTTCCAGTTCCCTTGAGATTCATAATGCAATATTCAAGGTAACGATGTTTAGATATTCACCGCATTTTGCTAAAAGGTTCTTTGCCGATGTTGATCTTACAATAAAAAGAACGGGCGATTTTCATGAAGATGATTTAACGTTTGCAAAAAATATCAATACGGCAACAGCGGAAGCAACAGAAAAAGTATTCAAGTACATTCACTTGAAAGGGGCGCATGACCCATTTACAATCAACGAAAATTTAGAAGAAGAGGATTTGGGAACAGATCGGGAAGCATATAAAACACAGGCAAAAGCTGCCATTAAAATCACATCAATGTTTCTAAACAAACTAAAGGAAATAAATGCCTACGATAACAGCATGATCATCATTGTGAGCGACCATGGCAGAGGTTTTCCAATTCCCTTGGGGACACCGACGGTTTCCGATGATCGGGATAACGTATTTACAAAAATGTCAGGTGGGCTATCTACGTTATTGATAAAGCCCTTTTATTCGGAGTCCTCATTTACGATATCCGACATTCCTGTAACGGTTGGCGATGTCACAAAGACCGTATTAAGTGAACTCGGGTTCGAAAATGAAGTAGAAGGAGCAAATATTTTTGAGTTGGATGAAGGAACAACAAGATTACGCAATTTTTACTACTATACTTGGAGTGCGGAAGGCTTCGACAAAAGTTACTTGCCAACCATAACAGAGTATGAAATAACAGGTCATAGCTGGCTGGAACGATCTTGGCATTCAACCGGAACCTCATATTTGGAAGGCGGACAAGTTCAACAAATTCCCAATTATAAATACGGTACTTTGATCCAATTCGGTCAATCAGGAAACGCCTCCCCATATTTGCAGCAAGGATGGTCAGATCCTGAAAGCAACTTTATTTGGACTATGAATAAAACCGCCAAATTAAGAATACCTTTGGAGGACGTTAACTCAGATATACTTTTTTCTGCCAATGTTTCGCCCCTGATTTTTGACTCATTGACAAACCAACAGGTTTCGATTCTGGCAGGAGGTGAAAAGATTGGAAGTTGGAACGTAACGTCTTCTGGCGATTACTCAATTTTGGTGAAGAAAGATCTAATCAAAGACAATGATTTGGTTCTAACTTTCGTTCTTCACAACGCTTCAAGACCATCAGAATTGGGCTTGAATAGTGATGAAAGATTGCTCGGGTTGTCATTCAGCAGCTTTACGATTGAAAAAGTAAATTAATCGAGTAGGAGGGGGCGGCTAGCCCCCGACCTCTCACACCACCGTACATGCGGGTCCGCATACGGCGGTTCCGTAAGGTTAACAAAGTTCCAGGTAACGAGAAAGCAGACTTTTCAGCCCTTT